>Ga0255743_10000269_pt1 | contig 47601 bp, 42 predicted proteins | sample 101ome_19_FD_179950 | JGI IMG/M metagenome (GOLD analysis project Ga0255743, IMG submission 179950) | Coastal salt marsh microbial communities from the Groves Creek Marsh, Skidaway Island, Georgia - 101405AT metaG (version 2) | ecosystem: Environmental > Aquatic > Marine > Intertidal zone >... | reverse complement strand
TAGTTGGAGCAAGTCAACTGCAAAGCGTTATCAGATGATCAATCGTCTGCTTAAAGAGTTTGAAAAGTATCATAGACCCATAGAGATGAATTTACTCGATGATAAATGGATCGGGGATTTTAAGGACTTTTGTGAGAACATAAAATTTCACCAGGTAAACACTGTTGGAAGAAACATTGGTCTTATCAAGACTTTTTTGAATTACTGCTTAAAACAAGGGTATATTGACAATAATAATTTCAAAGATGTTGTAGTGGGAAGAGAAGTCACTGAACAACTTGCCTTGTCTAAACATGACATCTTACTTATTGAAGGCTTAGATTTGCATGACAATAAGCGATTAGAGCGTGTTAGAGACGTTTTCTTGCTTGGATGCTATACTGGAATGAGATACAGTGATTTCAAGCGTATAAAGGCGTCTAACATATCCGATGGACTAATTAGAATCAGAGAGGTCAAGGACAAAAAGAAATTCCTTCAAATACCCATCACAGAACGTGTTAGAATCATACTCGATAAGTATGAGATGAACATCCCTGTAATTTCTGAACAGAAATTTAGGGACTATCTTAAAGAGGTATTCAAACTAGCTGGATTTACTCAGAATCGAATTAAGTCCACGAAGATTGGCAAAAACGTTGTTGAAAAAGAGGTGCCAATGTATGAGTTAATGGGAACGCATACCGCTCGTAGGTCATTTATCACGCACATGCTAAACAGTGGAGTGCCTGCAAAGGCAATCATGAAAATTACAGGCCATAGGTCAATCAACAACTTCCAACTATACTACAAACCAACTAACGAAGTACTGTCTGAATTCATGGAGAAGGCCTGGAAATGAATCTGTTGAATACTTATAATAACTTTTAGATTTTTCAACAGGATAACTCAACCTTGATTCAGAAATTTGTAATAATCAATTTAGTATCAATGAATAGAAGGAGTAATACTTATCTAGATGAGAATGAGAGTTTGATTCGTGTTCTGTCGGAAAGAGTTGCGATAGTAGCAGAATCACAAGAAGAATTAAACGAAAGAATGGGTCGATTTGAGAAGTGGTCATCTGATCTTAACATAAAAATTGATAAGATTTCCGATAAAATATTTGAAAAACCCGAGTACCTATCTGTAGGAGAAGTCGCCCTTAGACAAGGTATTTCAGACAGAACCGTTCGAAGACATATTTCTAAAGGTAATATCCCATTTGAAAGAAATAAGGGAGAAAAATCCTATAGAATTCCTTCAAATGATTACTACCAGTCCTTAACGCATAATGGAATCTCAAGATGGTTTCAGAATCATACAAGAGAATAGCGCATCAATTATAGGTTAAGGATTTGATCTTGGATACGCTTGATGGCTTGGTGTAGGATTTCACAGTATACATAAAGGGTGAAAACAAACTAATCAGCCATGATCGACACCCCTTCATCACTCTCACTGATTATCCAACCTTGCACTGAGGGCATTTCTTTGCCTTGTAATCCCATTCAGTATACTTCATGCTTCCGCGTTCGCAGCACTTCCTGTTTTAGCTACTCTCCAAATCGTAACCCTATAATCCTATCATAGATTTCATTACAATTTAGGCATACCACAGGAATAGTTAGACCCCTCATAAGAGCAACTGGTTACTCTTCGGAGAAATACGTTACCACTTTCAAGAAATCAAGAATAATCTGAAATATTTTTATTTATTATATTAAGAAATCCTTTTTTTGTTTGAAAAATGTTTAAATTTAAAACTCAAAAAACAAATATTTAATAATTATGGCAAATGTTTTATGGTTACAAGGAGGAGCATGTAGTGGCAACACGATGTCCTTTTTGAATGCCGAAGAACCAACCGTTGTGGAACTCATAACCGACTTCGGGCTTAACATTTTATGGCACCCAACTACTGGTTTACAAATTGGAGACCAAGTACAAGACCTGTTAAAAGATATCCTAGATGGAAAAGTTCAGATGGATATTTTTGTGTTTGAAGGCTCTGTTATTCAAGGTCCTGACAATACAGGTACTATGAACCTTTTCGCTGACCGTCCTATGAAGGACTGGATTCATGACCTCTCGAAAGTTGCAGGTTATGTTGTCGCTATTGGCGATTGTGCAACATGGGGTGGTATACCTGCAGTTCCTCCCAATCCTAGCGAATCGACAGGATTTCAGTTTCACAAAAAGAATAAAGGTGGCTTTTTAGGAGCAGATTACGTATCTAAAGGAGGTTTGCCTGTAATTAATATTCCTGGTTGCCCAGCACATCCAGATTGGATTACCCAAATTCTAGTTGCGATTTCTGTGGGAAGAATTGGAGATGTCTTAATAGATGATTATCACAGACCAAAAACTTTTTTTACTGATTTTGTACAAGATGGGTGTACCAATGTAACCAATTTTGCTCAAAAGGTAGATGGTGGCTTTGGTCGTAGAGGCGGATGTCTTTTCTATGAAGTAGGATGTAGAGGACCAATGACGAGAGCGAGTTGTAATAATATTCTTTGGAACAGACAATCAAGTAAAACACGTTCAAACCATCCATGCTTAGGATGTACTGAGCCTGGCTTTCCTCACAACGACCTCAAAAAAGGTAGCGTCTTAAAAACGATGAAAACCTTAGGGGTGTTTCCAAAAGAAGTACCTGAAGGGAGAAGTAAGCTAGCATACTATATGGAAGCAGGTTTCCAGAAAATATTGCCTACTAATAAAAGGATAATGGAAACTTCTAAATAAAAGAACTAAAAAGAAAAAAAATGTCAGTAACAGAATTAAATATATCTCCAGTTGGTCGTGTTGAAGGCGATTTAGACGTAAAAGTATACATCGATAAGGGTAAAGTTACACGAGCGCACACTCAGGCCGCTATGTTTAGAGGTTTCGAGAAAATTATGGCTGGTAAAGACCCACAATCTGGGTTAATTGTAACACCTCGTATTTGTGGTATTTGTGGCGGGTCGCATTTATATTGTGCATCTTCTGCATTAGATACCGCATGGGGAACACAACTATCACCAAATGCTTTATTATTAAGAGCAATTGGCCAAGCAACAGAAACTATTCAAAGTATTCCACGTTGGTTTTATGCAATTTTCGCAACCGATATGGCTAACAAAAAGTTCGCCGATAAACCTTTGTATAAGGAGGTTGTAAAACGTTGGTCAGCTTATGTTGGTGAAACGTTTCAAATAGGTTTAACAGCGAGTGCATTACCAGTACAAGTATATGCTTTATTCGGTGGACAATGGCCTCACTCAAGTTATATGGTGCCTGGTGGTGTAATGTGTGCACCTACATTAAAGGATATCACGCGTGCACACGCAATTATGACACAGTTTAAAAACGATTGGTTAGAACCAGTTTGGTTAGGTTGTACAATTGAGCGTTATCTTGAAATTAAATCTTGGGATGATATGTTAGCGTGGATGGAAGAAAGCGATTCACACAAAAACAGTGATTTAGGTTTATTAATAAGAGCTGGATTAGAATTCGGTTTAGATACTTTTGGAAAAGGGGTTGGAAAATTCTTGGCTTTCGGAACCTATTTACACAAAGATTTATACAATAATCCGACGATTGAAGGACGTAACAAGGCTTTGATTAGTTCAAGTGGTTTCTTTGATGGTGAAAATTGGCATGAATTCGATCACTTAAAAGTAAGTGAGCACGTAAAGCACTCTTGGTATAATAATCAAGAAGATGGTTTACACCCTTGGGAAGAACCACTACCAACACCAGCGAAATCACAAACATTACACGATTCAGATTTCGACGGACAATACAGTTGGGCAAAAGCACCTCGTTATGATGGTCACGCTGTAGAAGCAGGACCAATGGCTCGTTGTATAATGAATGGTAATCCTAAAAATTTAGATCATCAAATTAAAGATCCGTTCTTTATTGATGCATACAGAAAATTAGGTGGAGCAAGTGTATTTACAAGAGTTTTAGCTCGTGTACACGAAGCTCCAAGATTATATAAATTAATCGACCAATGGTTATCAGAGATTGATTTAGATGGCGAATTTTATATCAAACCAGTAGAAAAAGACGGAAAAGGTTTCGGTGCAACGGAAGCTGCTCGTGGCTCTTTAGCACACTGGATTGAAATTGAAAACGGAATTATCAAAAACTATCAAGTTATGGCACCAACCACTTGGAATGTTGGGCCAAACGATGCCGAAGGTAATCCTGGACCAATCGAATCCGCACTTGAAGGTATTGATATCGAAGACCCTCACGACCCTGTAGAAGTAGGTATGGTAGCACGTTCTTTCGATTCGTGTTTAGTATGTACTGTACATGCGCACGATGAACAAAGTGGTGTTGAACTATCGAAATTTAAATTATAGAATTTAAAATCAAATAGTTATTGTTATCAAAAACTTCCTTGTGATTCAATTCTCAAGGAAGTTTTTTATATAGACTAATACAAGAAAATATGAAAACAGCCATAATGGGTTTCGGAAACCCAGTACGTAGCGACGATGCCATCGGAATATATGTAATTGAGCAACTAAAAAAAATAATTGGTGACAATGAAGATATTAGCATTTTTGATATGGGAACTGCTGCTTTTGAAGTGTTGTTTGGATTAAAAGGACATCAAAAAATTATTTTAGTAGATGCTGTAATTAACACTAATGAACCTTTAGGTACTTTATTTAAAGTTCCTGCCGAAGAAGTGCTTCGTGCACCGCAAGATGACCCAATGGTATTTTTACATGGAATGAAATGGGATCAAGCTTTATCTTATGCTAAAAAAATATTACAAAATGAGTATCCAGATGATATTCAAGTATATTTAATTGCTGTTGAAAATACCCGATTAGAGGTTGAGTTAAGCAAAGAAGTGCAAGATGCAGGTGATAAAGTAGTACAACACGTTCTCAATGATTTAAAAATCACAGCATAATTTATGGTATCGCTAAAATCGTCACATATTTATCTCGATAGCGAATTAGTTAACAACGTTTTTGGAAGTATTCATTACGCCTATGCGGTTTATAATCCAGATCAAGAGAAAATTTTAGTAACGCCGGTTTCAAGCCAGTGGTTTGTGAAAATGTATGAAAAACCAGCACAGTTTTTACTAAAAGATCGCAACTTAAAAGGGGATAAAACATTGTCAATTCGTGAGATTTTAATTGATAACGATTTAGATATTTCTGATAGAGATTTAGAATACGAGCTCATCGAAAAAACAAGCCTAATTAAAATTAAGGTATGACAAAGCCTAAAGTCTATAAATGGTTACTCGATGCCGAAGTACAAAGCAAGGTAGAATATGTAAAAGGACGTTGGCTTGTATCGCTAATTTTTATTGATACTAAAGACCCTAATCGATTGCTAATTAGAGAGATTGGCGATTATCGTTCAGAGAGATTGGCAGAAATTGCTGCCTTAAATATGAAGAATACCGCGGCAAAAGATATGCGCGGAACACAAAAAGTAAACAAAGATGCTTACAATTTTAACAAGAACTAATCATCAGCAAATCGTTGAAAAAGCAATTGCTTTAGTAGACCGATTGGATGAATTAGTGACCATTATTACCGATTATAAAGACATACAACACCCAACAAAGTTGGTGGTGGTTAACGATGCTATTTCAAAACCTTTAGATTGGCACGATACCGAACCACCTTATATTTTACCAAATACTAATTTTACTGAAAGCAACCTGTTAGCTGTTGTGTTTTACACTTTAGGTAACCATCAAAAAGCGTTTGAACACCTTTCAGAAGGCAATCCATTGTACAAAGAAATGTTGATAGCAACACAAATTCAATTTAGATATGAAATTAACGAAGCGCAATATCAAAATATCAGATCAAAACACAACCAATGTGTGATTCATCACTACGGAAATTACGAAAATCGTTTTTCGTTAGAGGAATTACAAAACGCTTATGAAGATGCGATTGAAATTTCCGAAAATGATGAGTTAAAAATATTTACAGCGAAGCATTACATCAATTTATTAATGGATGTTCAAGAGTTCGCTAAAGCTGAAAGTCTCATTCGTTCATTACAACCAAATGCAATTTCAGATGAAGCGAAGAATGCTTTAAACGTTCAGTTAGCAACAGCAATGATGCATCAATTACAAATGCCTTTTAATGCTGAAAAATTAGCTGAAATTCAAGGGTTATTTCAAAAAGGAATTTCATTTTACGAAGAACGACAACTAAAAGTAAATTCAGGATTATTATTGATTGATGCTTCAGAAATTGCTAATTACCAACAAGTTTATATCACATCAAAAGATTATATCAACAAGGCAATTCAATATTTTAGGGAAGAAGATGTTCCTGAATTTTTAGGTGAAGCAGGATTGCGAAAAGCAACGCTTTTATACACGTGGAGTAAAAACGGACAACCACAATATTACAAACCTGCAATTAATGCATTTCAAGATACATTAAAGGTATTTAAGCGTGATACGCATCCTCAAAAATTTGCTAATATCCATCATAATATGGCGTTGATTTATTCTGAAATCCCTGTTTCGCTAGACGAAAAACCAATGTGGACAGCCTTCTGTGCTTCCTCATTTAAAGAAGCGTTAGCATTTTATACACAAGACCAATATCCGTATGAAAATGCAATGGTTAGTCATAATTATGCAACGGCATTAATCAACTTTCCAGAAGCAAAATTGCACAACAATTTAGACAAAGCAATGGGCTTATTTGAAGATGCTTTACAAGTGCGAACTGCGGAAAATTACCCGTTTGAACGTGCTTCAACTTTGATTAATCAATTAGAATTGTATTGGTTGTTACACAATGAAACTAATGAAGATGAAGCAAAACGTTTCGGCGAAATGCAACAGAAAATCAACGAAGTAAAAACCTTGGTAAATGATTCTGATATGTTAGAAAAAGTTGCCTTTCACGAAGCCAAATTACAATCGTTAAAAACCTTATTATAATGCACGAAACCTCCATAGTAAATAGTATTATACGTGCCTTAGAAATGGAATTTGAAGAGGCAAAATTGCAAAAGATGAAGTCCATTCATTTAAAAGTAGGCGTATTATCAAATATTGAACCACGTTTGTTACATAATGCATATGGCGCGTACAATTATTGCGGATCTAAATACCATAACGTAACTTTACATATTGAATCAACAGAAATTAAAATTAAGTGTGAAAAATGTAATCACGTTACACACGTAAAAAACTACAGATTTCTTTGCGATAACTGCAGATGTCCTGGTAAAAATATTATTCAAGGCGAAGAAATGTTAATTCATAAAGTAGAATTTGAAGATTAAAGATTATGAGTATAGAAAAATCAACAAAAGCAGCTCGCGGAACCGTACAATGCGAGAATACCAATATCAATTTATTAAAAGCTAATGATTTTGTAGCGGATATAATCCGTAAAGAAATGGCAAATCATAAAACGCTATTAGTAAATATTACCTCTTCAGCAGGAAGTGGAAAGACAACCTTAATGCAAAAAACAGCCGAAAAATTAAAGGATAAGTTGAAAATGGCAGTAATGGTAGGCGATTTAGAAACCGAACGTGATGCAGATCGTATCCGCGAAACGGGTGTTCAAGCCTTACAAATAGTAACAGGAGGTATTTGTCATTTGGAAGCGCAAATGATTCATCAAGTACTTGACCAATTTGATTTAGAAAGTATTGATTTACTCTTTATTGAAAATGTGGGAAATCTGGTTTGTCCTTCTTCCTTTGATTTAGGGGAAGATTATCGCGTCACTTTAATGGCCACAACAGAAGGAGATGATAAACCAAAAAAATACCCCAAAATGTTCTTGACTAGTGATCTGATGCTCGTTTCAAAGGCTGATTTATTGCCGTATGTTCCTTTTTCTGTGGAAGCCGTAACTAAAGATGCCCAAGAGGTAAATCACGAATTGGAGGTAATTCAAATATCGTCGTTGACTGAGGAAGGTGTATATGAATGGTGTGACTGGTTACTAGAAAAAATCAAACAGAAGAAAGGATAATGTCTAGATGCAACGAACCTTCGAAATTACAATTTCAGGACAAGTACAAGGAGTGGGGTTTCGCCCTTTTGTCTATGGTTTAGCCCAACGATTTCAATATAATGGCTCGGTTTGTAATTACGAATATGGCGTTCAAATCCATTTGAATTGTTCCGAAAAAAAAGCGAAAGAATTTTTGAATTGCATTCTTGAAAACGCTCCCAAAATCTCGATTATTCAATTCCATGACCTTTCGGAAATTCCATTAATTGAGTATAATGATTTTAAAATAATCACTTCGGATACAAATCGTCAAATCAATATTCCTTTAACTCCTGATTTTGCTGTATGCGAATCTTGTAAAACAGAAATTAGGGATAAGTCCAATCGCAGATATGGCTATGCATTTACCACTTGTACGAATTGCGGACCAAGATATGCGGTAACTACAAAGTTTCCTTTCGAACGTGCGAATACCACAATTGCAGAATTTGAAATGTGTTCGGCCTGCGAAGCAGAATATACAAACCCGAATGACAGACGATTTCATTCGCAAACCAATAGTTGTGCTGATTGTGGCATTCAATTAAAGCTTCAAGATTCCGATGGAAGACTTTACAATGGAACTCATTCAGAACTTGTTCAAAAAGCGGCAAACCTGATCCAAAATGGAAATATTTTAGCTTTAAAAAATACGAATGGCTATCTGCTTTGTTGTAATGCCAATAATAAATCTTCCATTGAAAGATTGCGGAAGAAAAAGCTGCGCCTTACAAAACCTTTTGCTCTACTCTATCCATCCTTAAAGAAAGTAAGGGAAGACTTTAATATTAGTTCTGCGGAAGAAAATGCACTTGTTTCTTCTGTTGCCCCGATTGTGATTTTACATCCGAAGAAAACAATTTCTGATTTAGAACAGGAAAGTATCGCCCCAAGATTACATCAACTAGGAGTGATGCTACCTTCATCGGCGCTGCTCACACTTTTAATGGATGAATTGCAAATGCCCATTATCGCCACCAGTGGTAACATTCATGGCTCATCAATTATTTCAGAGGAAAAAGATGCCATCGAAAAACTATCCGATGTAGCGGACTATTTCTTACATCATAATTTGAAAGTTTCTTTTCCTCAAGATGATTCAGTAGTTCGGTTTGCTAACGGACATCAAATTTCACTCCGACGCTCCCGCGGACTTGCACCCAACTATCTGAATACAACACTATCTGAGAATGGGAAAATATTAGCCATGGGCTCCCATTTAAAGAGCACATTCAGTTTTGTTCCCAATGCACATACTTATATAAGTCAATATTTTGGAAATCTTGATAGCTACGATGTTTCTGAGCGTTACCAAAAAAGTATTTCAAAATACGAACAGCTTTTTGATACGAAGCCAGAAGTAATTTTGATTGATTCGCACCCACAATATCAAAGTAGTAGTATAGGTCGGGTGTTAGCCGAAAAAAGTAACGTAAAACTAGTTTCTATTCAACATCATAAAGCTCATTTTGCGAGTGTTTTAGGGGAAAATGATTTATTTGAATCCAAAGAAAAAGTTCTTGGAGTCGTTTGGGATGGAACCGGTCTTGGAGAAGACCAAGCTATTTGGGGCGGAGAATTTTTTAACTATGAAAACAATAAAATAAAACGCCTTATGCATTTCGAATATGTTGACTGGATTGCAGGAGATAAGCTAGCAAAAGAACCAAGGTTGTCATTGTTAGGTATACTTCCCGAATCGGAGAAGGAAATAGTAAGGTCAAAATTCTCAGAAACCGAATGGAAAATATATCATAAGATGTTAAACAGCAGCAATCTGAAAACGTCTTCTGTTGGCAGATTGTTTGATGCTGTAGCATCCCTTTTAGACATCATAGACAAGACGTCTTACGAAGGAGAAGCAGCGATGCTTTTAGAAAATCAAGCAAAGGGTTATGAAGGAGTTAGTTTTATTGATTTCTTAGAAGGTCTGGATTATGAAAATATTCCCTCAAAAACCATAATTACTAATATCCAAAAAGCAAAAACAGGAGGCGTTTCAACTCCGAAAATAGCAAATAGTTTTATCCATACGCTTGCCTTGGTCATCTTACATATAGCCAAAAGGAATGAATATCAAGTAATCGCCTGTAGTGGTGGGGTTTTTCAAAATGCCGTATTGATAGAAAAACTACTGAAACTAACCCAGAACACAGGGATTGAGTTAAAAATTAATCGTATATTGTCTAGTAACGACGAAAATATTTCGTTCGGTCAATTGTTTTATCATCAGAATATAAAGAATTGAATTATGTGTTTAGCAATTCCAGGAAAAATTAAGAGCATTGAAATGCAGTATGATGGCAGAGTTAGAATGGCCAAAGTGTTGTTCGGCGGAATAACCAAAGAAGCCAGTTTAGAAATGTTGCCTGATGCCGATATCGATGATTATGTTTTGGTTCATGTTGGCGTAGCTATCAGCAAAGTGGATGAGGAAGAAGCGCAGAAAACCTTCAAATATTTGGAAGAAATAGGCGAACTAGGAGACCTCACCGATGTGGATGAGTATTTACCAAAAAGTAATTAATACAGTGCGCTATGAAGTACATGTCTGAGTATCGCGACCCTAGGATGGCGAAAAAATATTTAGAAGAAATCAAAAACACTGTTTCTAGACCTTGGTCAATTATGGAAGTTTGCGGCGGGCAAACACATAGCCTTGTGAAAAACGGTATCATTGAAATGTTGCCAGATACAGTAACCATGATTCACGGTCCTGGTTGTCCAGTTTGTGTGACTCCCTTAAATCTTATTGATAAAGCAGTCTATCTCGCATCAGAAAAAGGAGTGATTCTTTGTTCTTTCGGAGACATGCTACGTGTGCCCGGCTCTCAAAAAAGTCTTTTAGAAGCCAAAGCAGAAGGCGCTGATGTGCGCATTTTATATTCTCCCTTAGAGGCCGTAAAAATAGCAGAGGACAATCCTGATAAAGAAGTGGTCTTCTTTGCTGTTGGCTTTGAAACTACCGCTCCTGCAAATGCCTTGTCAGTCGTTCATGCTCATCGTAGAAATGTGAAAAACTATTCTATTTTGGCATCGCATGTATTGGTACCACCCGCCATAAAAGCGGTTATAGATGATGAGGAAAGTAAAATAGATGGATTCTTGGCTGCTGGTCATGTGTGCACCATAATGGGCAATACAGAATACCATCCAATATCTGCTGAATATAAAGTGCCCATTGTGGTAACAGGCTTTGAACCTTTAGATGTTTTACAAGGTATCTTAATGGTAATCCGCCAACTGGAACAAAGCAAGTCAGAAGTTGAAAACCAATATGCCCGTATCGTTCGTGAAGAGGGAAACCCTGATGCGCAGAAAGTCATCGATGAAGTTTTCAAAGTACGGAATCAGATGTGGCGTGGTATTGGAGAAATTCCTGAAAGTGGATATGCTGTTCGTGAGAAGTATGCCGATTTCGATGCCACAAAAAAATACAATGTTACCATTGAAGAAGCACCTGAAAATCCCGATTGTATTTCGGGGCAAATTATGAAGGGAATAAAAAAACCTTTTGAATGTTCTCAATTTGGCAAAAAATGCAAGCCAACAAATCCCTTAGGTGCACCAATGGTAAGTAGTGAAGGGGCTTGCGCGGCGTATTATCACTTTTCTGGAATGGTCGAAGCATAATCAAAACTGAATGTCGGAGAATAAAAAATTACGTATGCAGTTGCAATGCCCTATGCCCAAACTTGACTTTGACGTCATCACGCTTGGGCATGGCAGCGGAGGGGTTTTAACCAATACACTACTCGATAGCGGTGTCTTTGACCTGCTTAGCAATGATATTCTTGACGAGCGACACGATGGGGCATTTCTAGAATTAGAGGGTATGACTGCTTTTTCTACGGATAGTTTTTTGGTGTCCCCTATCTTCTTCCCGGGAGGGAATATTGGTGAACTTGCGGTCAATGGAACCGTTAATGATTTGGCCATGTGTGGTGCTACTCCGAAATATTTGTCCCTAAGTTTTATAATTGAGGAAGGACTTCCGGTTAAAGAATTCTGGGAAATTCTAGTGTCCATTAAATTTGCCTGTGAAAAAGCTGGTGTAAAAGTGGTAACTGGTGACACAAAAGTGGTTGAGAAAGGAAAGGGTGATAAAATTTTTGTAAATACTTCCGGCGTTGGTCCTATTCATAAAAAAGCAAATATCAGTTCTAAAAATATCAAGGTTGGCGATAAAATTATCATCAGTGGAAATATTGCGTCGCATGGCATGGCCATCATGTCGGTTCGGGAAGGTTTGGAATTCGAGTCTGAAATCCAAAGTGACACCACTAATCTGAATCGTACGGTATTGAGTTTAATAGAACAATTTGGTTCTGATATTCATTTGTTAACAGACCCAACTCGAGGAGGTGTGGCGACAGTTCTGACAGAAATAGCCCAATCTTCTGAAGTAGGAATCGATATCTTTCAAAAGGACTTTCCAATAGATGAACAAGTCGCAAGTGCCTGCGAGTTATTAGGACTAGACCCACTTTATGTGGCAAACGAAGGACTATTCATAGCCTTTGTTTCTGAATCAGAAGCACATTCTGTTTTAGAAACATTGCAACAGGATAAAAATGGTCAAAATGCGAAAATTATAGGAAGAGTAGTTACCGAACACCCAAAACAAGTTATTATTGAAAGTGCCATTGGTGGCAAACGAGTCATAAGCATGTTACCTGGGGAACAATTGCCAAGAATCTGTTAGTATGAACTTTGACACTCTAGGCAAGTATGTTACTAACTCATATATATTTAAGGGTTCAGAGCAAATGCCCTTTTTAGCGCCTAGGGGCGTTTTCACTGCAAAAAATCATCTTTTTGTTTCTGATACAGGGTGTAACCGTATATTCATATGGAAAGAAATCCCAACTTCTGAATATCAAGAACCCGATATTATTTTAGGACAATCAGATGTTTTAGAAACAGGAAGGAATTCGGGCGGAAAAGCTACAGCCAACACGCTCCACTACCCTTCTGGAATCTGGAGCAACGGTGCCATTTTAATTGTTGCCGATGCCTGGAATCATCGTGTTTTGATTTGGCATTCGTTACCAACTCAAAGCGGTCAAGCTGCAGATGTAGTTCTCGGACAACCAGATTTTGAATCGAACCAAACCAACGTCTCAGGAATTGGAAATGACCCTACTGCACAAACATTAAACTGGCCCTACGGTGTTTTCTCTGATGGGCAGCGTCTTTGGATTGCTGATACAGGAAATAGGCGCATTCTTTTTTATCATGCAATTCCTACCGAAAATTATGCTCCTGCAGATAAAGTTATAGGCAAACCAACATTTACTACTAGAGATTATAATAACAATGAACCTATTTGGCCTTATTCCATAAAAATAAATAGTAAAGGTCAAATGGCAGTAGCAGATACGCAATTCTATCGTGTTCTGGTTTGGAACAAAAAAGAGAATGCATTTTCAAAACCTGCCGATATCATAATTGGTCAAGATAATTTTGATGCTTGTGGTCAGAACCAGTTTCGATTAACACCCGAGGCCAATACCCTGAATTGGACCTATGATTCTTGTTTTTACAAAGACGGAATTCTAGTAAGTGATACAGGAAATAGTAGAATTTTAAAGTTTGATGAAATACCAAGCAAGAATAATGCTTTGGCGTCAACGCTTATAGGTCGTGAGGATTTTAACACAAGTAGTGAATTTAAAGGCAATATGCATGGCACAAATAGTGCAATCTATTGGCCCTTTTCAATAACTACTGAAGGAGATACTTTGTTTATTGCCGATACAGGAAATCACAGGATAGTCATAACCACTTTGAAATCTTAAAGACTCAGGTAAAGCCAATAAACTCCAATCGAGATTGCAAATATCCCGCCAGAAAGACGAATCGTTTTATAAAGAGACTTGCTGTAGTGTTCTTTGCTAAAGTTCGCAATTTTTCCTAGTAGAAAAGTATAAATCGTCATTGCTAAAACGGTTCCTGCACCGAATCCAACGATGTACTGAATACTATCTAATTGATTTTCAAAACCCAGAACCGGAAGAAGTAAAATAAAATGCGCTATACCTGCGAGTCCGTGCAATATTCCAATCCCAAAAGAAGACCATTGATTTTGTTTAACTTTTTTGGAGTGCGCATGTGAATGTTCTAAATGGCTTGTTTCATCCTCATGTTCGTGAACATGTATATGTGGTTCTACTTCATCATGCACATGCGGATGTTTATGATTTTTCCCTTTGTGGAAAATGCTGAAAAATGACCAAAAACCTACAGCAATTAATACAACCCCTACCAACTGTTCGCTATGCTCAGATATTTTTTCAAGTGGAAGGTATTCTCTGAACAAAAGAAACAGAAGTCCAATCAGCATCATTCCTGTTAAATGTCCAAAACCCCATAACAAGCCAATTTTCCAGACTTTTCTCCTAGTTTCTAATGCAAAAGGAGTAACTGCCGCCAAATGGTCTGGGCCAGAAACTACGTGCAAGACAGACGCAGCAATACCAGAGAAAAATGGAAAATTTACCATTCTTTTTAATTCAAGTAACAATATAAAGAAATTTCAAATCATTCTATCATGGACTCTAGGCTAAACTTCATATCACCAGCTGGAGCAAGATGCCCTCTATCATATCCCTAACCTTTATAATCACTCGATTCCGCTGATTTGGTTGATCCATATGGGTCTGGTCTAAATGAATTAATACGTGGAGTAGTGCCTTTAAGAAAAGGGAATATTCCTTATAAAAGAAACGAAGGAGAAAAAGCCTACAAGATTCCAAGTGCAGAATACTATCAATCATTGTCCCATAATGGAAAATCAATTTGGTTTCAGAATCATACGAGAGAATAACACAACAACATTAAGCTCAATTTAAGGATGTGATGCTGGATACGCTTGATGGCTTGGTGTAGGGATTCACAGTATACATAAAGAGTGAAAACAAACTAATCACCCTTAATCAATTACGCTTCATAACTCTCTCAGATTATGCTTTGGTTAATGAATCAGCAAGAAGTTCATTCTACACTATAACAGTATAACGGTTTTATCATTATAAGTTGCTCCCCCTCTTATTCAAAGTTGCAGTACGAAAGATTTGATTAATTTTAGTTCCATTAAATAAACACCACTGCATGAAATTTAAACTTCTTTGTTTTATTGGACTATTCTTCTTTTTGTGTGTAGTGTATTCACAAGAACAGAATGATTCTATACCAGTGTATACTTTAAAAGAGGTTGTATTAAAACCAGAAATAAATTGGTTAAATAAAATAGCTCAAGAATCATATACAAATCGCCAAGTAATTTCTGCACAAGACGTATTACAGATGGTGCCGGGTTTATGGATTGGTCAACATGCAGGTGGAGGGAAAGCAGAACAATTATTCTTAAGAGGTTTTGATCTTGATCATGGGACTGACATTGCTATTAATGTTGATGGTGTTCCTGTTAATATGGTTTCACATGCACATGGTCAGGGATATGCAGATTTACATTACGTTATTCCAGAAACCGTTGAAATAATTGATTTTGAAAAGGGTCCGTATTCATTTCATTCAATAAATTTTGCTACCGCAGGATCTGTTGATTTTCAAAGTAAAACATCGTTCAATCAAAATCAAGTCAAATTTGAAATCGGATCGTTTAACACCCATAGGGTTCTAAGTATTTGGGATTTGAGTTCTAAAGAAAGTGATGGATGGTTTGCCTTTGAGTTTTTAGAACGAGATGGACCATTTGAAAGTCCTCAAAATTTTCAAAGGATTAATGCTATGGGGTCCTGGAAAAAAGAATTGAATAACAAAGCCTTCTTAAAGATAACTGCGAATCATTTTGCAAGTAATTGGGATGCTTCAGGACAAATTCCACAAAGATCCGTTGATCAGGGGTTAATTTCAAGATTTGGATCTATTGATGATACAGAGGGTGGAATTACGAGTCGTTCTCAAATTAATGTTAGATGGGAAAAGCCTTTAAACGAAAAAACTCTTTGGGAAAGTCAAGTTTATGGTGTTATGAACAACTTTAGTCTTTTCTCAAATTTTACATTCTTCTTGGAAGATCCTATTAATGGAGATCAAATTCATCAGTCAGAAAATAGAACTCTTTGGGGGATGTCTCATCAACTAAAAATTAAAAGAAAAGTCAATAATGGGATCTTTAAGCATGTACATGGAATTCAATTGAGGTCTGACTTAATACAAGATTTACTTTTAGCCCATACGTATAATAGAACTGAATTACTTGAAAATATTCAGTTAGGAACTTTAAATGAGCGTCAGTGGGGTACTTTTCATCACTACGGATTTACCAGTACTAATTGGGATATCAACTTTGGCTTGAGATGGGATGAATTTCAACATACCTACAGAGACAAAAACAACACCTACCTTCTTAGTACTGCACGATTAGGAACTTTAAGTCCAAAATTGAAAATAGCATACAACATAAAAAATGACATCATTGGATTTTTTAAATTAGGTAAAGGATTTCATTCAAACGACACCAGAGCAATACTCAGTAACAAGCTAAATTCTTTATTGCCAAGTGCCTATGGAATTGACATAGGATTGAATGGGAAATGGAACTCCTTGAATTGGCATGTTGCACTATGGCAACTGCAAATGGATCAAGAGTTTGTGTATGTTGGAGATGCAGGAGTGGTGGAACCTAAAGGAGCTTCTATTCGAAAAGGAATTGATTTAAGTTTACAACAAAACATTTCAAAATCGTTAAATTGGACCTTATCTTTTAATGCTACCAATCCCAGATTTAAAGACGAAGTAAATGGAGAAAATTACATTCCATTAGCACCTCTTATGACTTCAGTTTTAAATGTAAATTGGGAAAATAAAAAAGGCCTATTTGGACAATTGGAATATAGAAATTTAGGAGATCGTCCTGCAAATGAAGATTATAGTATTGTCGCTAAAGGATATACTCTTTTGAATACTAATTTTGGTATCAAACAAAAAAACTCAAGTTATGGAATTCAAGTATTTAATTTATTAAATACTGATTGGAACGAGACACAATTTGCAACTGAGTCAAGGATGTATAATGAATTAAATTCCGTTGAAGAAATCCATTTCACACCGGGAAGCCCTTTAGATGCAAGGGTTTTCTTTACCTATAAATTTTAATTATAAAAAAACCGCCACACTATAACAGTATAACGATTTTATCATTATAAGTTGCTCCCCCTATTATTCAAAGATGCAGCACAACTTCACCCTTTAAAGGACTATTTATAAGTAAACAAGTCCTATGAATTCAAAGAAAAAGGTTGTGATACTTACAGAGTGTCAAGTAAAGTCACTAATGGATAATCTCAGAGTAGAAAGAGATAAGAGAATTCTATCCGAGATGAAAAATCAACAGATACTCTAATAACTTTTGAGTATAATTCACAACAAGATGTTGATAGAAAAAAAGCTGTTTTTAATCAGTTTTAGCCATTTTTGATCGATTTTGGCTCATTTTTGACATTTTTTGATCATTTTTGGCTCATTTTAGACGTTTTTGGACAAAAATTAATCCCCACCACATATCCCCAAGTCCCCAAAACAACTCCCCCTAAAACCACTATACAGGAATCTTGGATTAAGGCAATGCTATTAATGGATAAGAAGGGATTTGGATTGTATCCATTGATGCTAAAGAAAAACTCACATTAACGCAAAGCTTAGTCTAATAGATTTATTTAAAAGCACTATTAAGAATAGCTTGATCTAAAGTTGCTTTAAACTCTGTAGCATAAGAAGTAGGGGATCCAAATAATTGAGTATAGCATATTAATATAAGATTATCTTTTGGATTTATCCAGAAGGATGTAGCAGCAGCACCTCCCCAATTGTATTCTCCTGTATCTAGATTAACCATGCCAGAGAGACCATGTCCCATTTGCGAATTGGTTTTCATTTCTTTTGGGTATTGATTAGTCATTATCATTTCAGCAGCCTTTTCAGATAATATACGTTTTCCATTTAATTCTCCCTTATTTAACAGCATACGACAAAATGTCTCATAGTCGTTTAATGTTGAAATCAAACCTGCGCCTCCAAGTAAGAGTTTAGGTGGTTTAGCAGAACCAAAAACTTTTTCCATGTTAGGATCTGAAACTATGATTAGTTTACCGTTTTCATCCATTGTATAAAGCTCAGAGAGTTGTTCTCTTTTTTCCTCTGGAATGTAAAACCTTGTGTCGTTCATTTTCAAAGGGTCAAATATTACTGTCTTAAAATAATTATTCAGCTTTTCCCCAGAGACTACCTCTACAATGTAGCCAGCTATATCGATCCCTAACCCATAGTTATATTTGGTTCCAGGTTGGAACTTTAGGGGAATTGTTGCAATATCCTTTGTCATTTCCTCTAATGTCCAATCTTTTCTCATATGTTGTCGTACATTGTAAATAGAGTCTGTATAACTTGATTCCCATCCATAAGGGATACCTGAAGTGTGAGTTAATAGATGACGTATAGTTAGAGGAGTTTTTTGTGGTTCGAAAGAGTGTTTTCCGTCTAACTCTTTGTAAACTTGAGTGTCCAAAAACTCAGGTATGTATTTTGAAACTTTATCGTCTAAATTTAGTTTGCCCTGATCGTAAAGGCTCATAATTGCAACCGCTGTTATAGGTTTAGTCATTGAGAAAATACGATACAAAGAGTTTTCCTCTATTGGCTTCTTTTTATCGATATCAATAAAACCATATTTATCATCATATACCACTTTACCATCTTTAATTATTTTCACATAAGTACCTGGTAATTTACCCTCATCGACGTACTTATGAAGACGTTTTGTAGCTACATTTAAAGAATCCGCCGATATACCTACGGATTGAAGTTTAGAAATATCATTTTGGCATGAACCAACTAGTATAATTAATAGTACAAAAAAGGTCTGTCTAAGTTTCATAAACATAGTTTTAAAAAAAATAATTACTGTAATATATAGAGAATGGATTACATATCAAATCATAAACCTCTTTCTAAATAGAAAAACCGTTTTCTCAAACCCAAGCCCCTGTGTTTGGATTAATGATGGATGGAAACTTTTAGGGATTTTGTTTAAAGATAAAGTCATAGTCTACATTATGACCTATATACTTAGTGACATACTTACAAACTTGTTCTGAATCATAGATAGGTTGATAGTCTCCCACAGAGACATCACCTAGACCATACCTAACTTCTTTGTAGGTCATGTCTGTGTTGGTTCCTATTAGCATATGAACATGGTTATTGTTATAGTCTCCCTTGTCTCTTTCACTAACAAAAAAGACGTAATCTACCTTGTGTGACCTAGAAAAAAGTTTGTCAATCCATTTTCTGACCGTCATCGTATAGATGCGATAGGGTGTTCTGCATGTAATAAAGTAGTTCCAATCAAATTGAGTGATGAAGTCTGAGTACGCTGAAGAGGTGTTCATGGTTTCGTTGAGTTAGGGCAAAAGCAGATATTAAGGCTGTTCTTGCCTGGATTAATAATTCATCATAATTGGATAGGATTTAACTTAATTTGGTTACCCAAAGATAATTAAAAAATAAACGACTAAATTTGGAGTGTATGATCAGTGGTTGATTCTATCAGAAAAGGCAACTCTACAGGCAACCGAAAAAAAGAAGCCCTATAAACACTGGGCTTATAGGGCTCTATGGCGGAGAAAGAGGGATTCGAACCCCCGGAGGTGTGACCCTCAACAGTTTTCAAGACTGCCGCATTCGACCACTCTGCCATTTCTCCTTAGCGGTTGCAAATATACATTCCTTTTTTTGATTAAGAAATATTTAATCTTTCTCTTTTTCCTTTATTAGGAGGTTGAGTTTTGTACTTTTATGCTTCATTTATGGAGTTCCTTTTTGAGAGTATATTGTTAGTTGTTGTAGGTTTCTTTGCTGGAATCATCAATACCTTGGCTGGGGGCGGCTCCTTATTTACACTTCCCGTCTTAATTTTTTTGGGACTTCCTCCAACCCTAGCTAATGGAACCAACCGTATTGCCATCGTAGTTCAATCGTTGGGAGGTGCCTTAGGATACAGTAGCAAAGGGGTTCATACTTTTCCCTTCCCAATTTATTTGGGCATAAGTGCAAGTGTAGGTGCGTTGATTGGTGCCCAAATTGCGTTGGAAGTAGAGGGTGCCCTATTCAATCGAATTTTGGCAGTCATCATGTTGGTAGTTGGCTTACTTATTTTAATTCGCAGAAAAGCACTTGCCCTAAATTTACCCGAACGACTGGATGGAATCTATTTAGTGTATTCCATTTTAGGATTTTTTTTCATCGGGGTCTACGGTGGATTTATCAATGCAGGCATAGGGATCGTAATCATGCTGTTTTTAAATAGAATAAATTTCCTCAGTTTGGTAAAAACAAATGCGACTAAAGTATGGGTAGTCCTTATATATTCCACGGTTGCACTTGGCACATTTGCTTTTAACGATGCGGTAAACTGGCAATTAGGTTCCCTCATGGCTTTGGGGACTCTTTTTGGTGCCTGGTGGGCAAGCCGCTGGTCGGTGAAAAAAGGAGATCGAGTGATTCGTCTAGCGATGTTATTCACCCTATTCGTTATGGCAATAAAACTTTGGTTTTTTGAATAGCCTCAATAGTTTTGATAGCCCTCTATGGTGATGCCATAACCCGTAATACCGATTCTCGGGGCTTGTTTTGAATTACTGATTACCCTTAATTTTTGGATATTTAAATCGTGTAGTATTTGTGCACCTATCCCGTAATCTTTAAAATCCATTTTCATTGGTGGAGCAGTCGTGTCGTTCCCTTCCTTTTGCATTTCTTTTAAAAGTTCAATGCGTGAAAGGAGGTTTTCAGGAGCTTGTTCTTGATTGATGAATAAGATGGCTCCCTTGTCTGCTGTATTGATAAGTTTGAAGATGTCGTCCAGTCCTTTACGTATGGATCCTGTCAGCGTACCCAGGATGTCATTGGTGATTTTGGAGGAGTGAATTCGCGTCAAGACCACATCGTCAGTTTGCCAGCTTCCTTTGGTTAACGCAAGATGGACATTTCCATTGGTGGTTTGTTCATAGGCTCTCAGCCTAAAGTTGCCGTATTGGGTTTTGATTTCTTGGTCTGCCTTTTTTACAATAAGACTATCGTGTTGCATTCTGTAGGATACCAAGTCTTCTATCGAAACAATTTTTAGATTGAATTTTTTAGCCACTTCAACTAATTCAGGCAATCTGGCCATGCTTCCGTCTTCATTCATGATTTCTACGATCACTCCAGCGGGTTGCATACCGGCAAGACGCGCAAAGTCAATCGCTGCTTCGGTATGCCCCGTTCTTCGAAGCACCCCACCGCTTTTGGCAATCAATGGAAAAATATGTCCAGGTCTTGAAAGATCATAGGCAGAGGTTTGTTCCGCTACTAAGGCTTTAACCGTTAGTGCTCGATCTGTAGCTGAAATTCCCGTAGTTACTCCATTGCCTTTTAAATCTACCGAAACCGTAAAAGCAGTTTCCATAGGGTCGGTATTATTCGTGACCATTCGGCTTAGTTGTAGTTTCTGGCAACGTTCTTCCGTTAGGGGCGCACAAATTAATCCTCGTCCGTGGGTCGCCATAAAGTTGATTAATTCCGGACTAATTTTTTCCGCAGCAGCTACAAAATCACCCTCGTTTTCGCGATTGGCGTCGTCAACAACTATGATAACCTCTCCGTTTTTTATCGCTTCTATCGCCTCTGGTATAGGGTCTAACTTAATTTCTTGTACTGTCATTCGTATGGAGTTTTCTTTTTACAAAAGGAAGGGCTTTAATTTTTTCTGCTAGTGGGTAATAAAAGTTGGAAATACTCACAAACCCTTTGTCGGAAGAGGCTCTTCGCGTTAAGATAATGGCAAATGGGGTCAAAATAAACGTAGAGAGCCAGCTGGCAAAAAAGGGTGATATGCTATTGTCCTCTGCTGCATTGGTGCTGAATAATCCAATGTAATGGTAGGTTAAAAAGATTAGAACAGATAAAACGAGAGGAAGTCCGAGACCTCCCTTTCGGATGATGGCTCCTAAAGAGGCTCCAATTAAAAACAACAACAAGGAAACAAAGAGTAGGGTGTATTTTTTTTGTAATTCGATTTTGTGGAGGTTGATGAGTTTTTGGTAAGCAAAAAACTGTCCCCGTTTTGAGGTCAAGTTTCTCAATCCTATGCGAACAGAAGAAATGGCTTCATCCATCAACTGTGCTTTTTGCCAATACTGATCAGTCTCGATAAAACCAAAAATATCGGTAGGGATACTGTCTTGAGCACTCGTACTTTTTTCTTTCTTTACAATTTGAGTAACAGCGCTTTTTTTCCCAAAGTTTTCGCTAAATACCTCCTGATCTTTCCCGTAATTTTGCTGTAGGGTGTCGATGCTGATTTTCAACTGATCGATTTTTTTCATCCGAAAGGTATTCTTATGGTTCTCTTCTTCCAAATCCACTTGGTTGAATTTAGAGAGGTCGATGTTCATTTCATAGGTTTCAAAGGACACCTTAGCGTGAGGGATGCGTTCCCTTTCGCGGGCTTTTTTGGGCTCAATATCTTCGTAGCGATTGCCGTTGTAAAGTACCAATTTTAAGTTGGGATCGGTAGGCTCGTTTTTCATTTCGCCTCGTTCTGCTTTAATGACAATGGTGTTTTTTTGGTTGGGGGTATATTCGTGTATAATAACGTCCTCCAAAAAGCGATCGTTATCTCCGTATTTGCGTTTTACCTTGATGTTGATTTCTCCAATCTCATTAAAAATTCCTTCACGTATGGCAAGGGTGGGTTCCAGTTTAGCCAAGTTTCGCCTGAGGTTGTAGGATTTTAATTCGCCGTAAGGAATCACATGATTAGAAAAATAAAAGGTTCCTATCCCCAACAACACATGAAATACAACCAAGCTGTAAAGGGCGCGTTGCAGTGAAATTCCTGTCGATTTCATGGCTGCAAATTCATAATTTTCAGACAGGGTGCCGTAGGTCATCAGCGAGGCTAATAAGACCGATAGGGGCAATACTAAAGGGATGAGTTTGGGAGAATAATAAACGAGAAATTTGAGAATGATGAGAATATCCAAACCTTTTCCTGCCAGCTCATCGATAAAAAGCCAAAATGTTTGTATGACAAAAATGAACATACAGATGGTAAAGACACTGAACAGTCGTGTGAGATAGCTTTTTAAAATGTAGCGATCAATTATTTTCAAGGCTTACTGATTTATATAGTAATCGGGGTAGGCTGAAGGGTCAAACGTAAAAAAATCTGCTGCCAACTTGATATTGGATGCAAAATTTGAAATGGTAAGGGTTGTCCGGGTTTGATTGGATCCAATTTCTATCAGTCGGTAAATGGTTTTTTTGAGTAGGTCTATGCCAAGTAAAAGATATTCCACCTCTTTGTTTTCTTCCGTAGGGATCAGTTTGATAAACTGTATGGTTCTTCCCATAACATTTTGTTTGATATCCCATTGAAAGGCATAGCCTTCTTTATAGAAATACAAAAGTTTAGAAGGGTTAATGCCAATGTCTTCGGTTTCTTCCATCGAGCTGATGGTGATTTCTTCGTTATCCGGTACTATGGTATACGTTTTTTTTCCATCAAACATTTGTTCTGCTCCGAGGAAAAGGAGCTTGTACCGGTCTCCCGATACGGTTACCGATCCGTTGGTTTCTTGTTTGATGTTTTCTTGTCGGTTTTCCAGTACATAATCAAATTCAAAGGCCATGGTTTCAAAGGAGGCAATTTTAGCAGATACCTCGTCCAGCAGTTGTTGGGCAGCTTCGGTATTTTGGGCTTTGAGTTGAAGGCTTAAAAGCGTACTCAAAAGAAGCAAAACGATCCGTTTTTTCATGGCAATTTTATTTATTTGAAAGGTACTCAATTCTCTTCTTCGTTTAACAATCGATCTAAAGCTGCAAAGTCAGAAATCAATACCTGTCTGGCTTTACTTCCCTCAAATGGACCGACCACCCCTGCGGCTTCCATTTGATCGATGATTCTACCAGCTCGGTTGTATCCTAATTTTAATTTTCGTTGCAATAAAGAGGCCGAACCTTGTTGGGCCGTTACTATAACTTCTGCAGCTTCTCTAAACAACGCATCGCGTTCACTCGCATCGATATCTAAATTTGTAGAACTTTCTTCCCCTATGTATTCGGGGAGTAAATGTGCGTCTGCATAGCCTTTTTGTCCTCCGATATAGGCGGCAATGCGCTCTACTTCGGGAGTATCTACAAATGCGCACTGGATTCGAGTGAGCTCATTTCCCTGAGTATAAAGCATGTCCCCTCTACCGATAAGTTGATCTGCACCTCCGCTGTCTAAAATGGTTCGAGAATCAATTTTTGAGGTCACTCTAAAGGCTATTCGAGCAGGAAAATTCGCTTTAATGATACCCGTAATTACGTTTACAGAAGGGCGTTGGGTAGCAATGATCAGGTGAATTCCAATGGCACGAGCCAATTGGGCAAGTCGAGCAATGGGGGTTTCAACCTCCTTTCCAGCGGTCATGATTAAATCAGCAAACTCATCGACCACCAAAATGATATAAGGTAAATAGCTGTGTCCTTCGTTGGGATTCAACTTACGCTCTCTGAATTTTTTATTGTATTCTTTTAGATTCCGACACATCGCATTTTTAAGTAGTTCGTAGCGGTTGTCCATTTCAATACAGAGCGAGTTGAGGGTGTTGATTACTTTGGTATTGTCTGTAATTATGGCCTCCTCTGTATCGGGTAGTTTTGCAAGGTAGTGGCGCTCGATTTTATTGTAAATATTGAGTTCTACCTTTTTAGGGTCTACCAATACAAATTTAACTTCAGCGGGATGTTTTTTGTAAAGCAAAGAAGTCAACACGGCATTTAATCCCACCGATTTCCCCTGACCGGTAGCCCCTGCCATGAGCAAGTGAGGCATTTTTGCCAGATCAACTACAAAAGTTTCATTGCTTATGGTTTTACCTAAAGCAATAGGCAATTCCATTTCGGCATTCTGAAATTTTGAAGCACTAATAACAGAACGCATTGAAACTATACTGGGCTTCTGGTTAGGGACTTCAATTCCAATGGTTCCTTTACCGGGAATAGGTGCAATGATGCGAATTCCTAAAGCAGAAAGGGAAAGTGCGATATCGTCTTCTAAGTTTTTTATTTTGGAAATGCGTATGCCCGCATCAGGTACAATCTCGTATAAGGTTACAGTAGGCCCTATAGTTGCTTTAATGTTTGCAATTCCAATTTTATAATTACTGAGGGTTTCAACAATTTTATTTTTATTGGCTTCGAGCTCTTCCTGATTGATGGTAATGCTGTTGTCTCCATAGTCCTTTAATAAATCAATTCCAGGTCTTTTAAAGTTACTGAGCTCTAAAGTAGGGTCAAAGAAACCTTGTTTTTCAACCAATTCTTTTGACAGCTCTTTTTCCATGCTTTCTTCTACAGGCGCTTCAATTTCCATAGCAATGGGTGAAACGTCAGTCTTGGGAGATTCTAAACCATCTTCCGTAAGGTTTGGAATTTCTTCTTCCCCTTCTTCTTCAAAAGTTTGATCAAAATCGTGAAGGGTAGGAGAGGAATGTAGGTCCATTTCAATTTCTTCTTCAGGATATTCCGCTGCTGTTTTTTCTTCCCCATTGTGCTTCAATCCTTGAAACCAAGAAGCCATCTTTTCAGGGGTCCATCCCAATTCGATTACGATAAAGCACAGGAATAAAAAGGATAGAATTGCCAAAAGCCCTAAGCGACCGACGTAAATCACGGCAAAAGCGTGAATTTCAAAACCAATGATTCCAGATAAAATTGGCAACTCAGTCCAAAAATATCCAAAAGCTAAACAAGTCCAAAGGATATGAGCGATACCCCAAGCCCAGGAACGAATCAAGCCTTGTGTACTTCCACTAAAAAACAATTTGTACCCACTCAATCCAACCAAATAGGGTATTAAGAAGGCGCCCAGTCCGACTCCTTCATAAATAAAAAAATGACTGATTAAAGCACCTAATTTGTTGAGGATGTTTTGCGCTACTACGGTTCGGTCTGTAAATGCCGCTAAGGTGCTGTAGTCTGCTTTCCAACTATAGAGATAGGAAATAAAAGCAAGGGTTAGTAGCAAAGCTAAAAGCAATAAGGCCCCTCCAAAGAGCACTTGTCTCTGACGTTTTAGTTTAGGGTCAGTTGGATTGGGGTGCTTTTTTTTTGCCATGGATTACTAATCTTACACAAAAATACAAATTCAATTGCAAAGGTGTAATACAGAACCAAAGGTATCGGCGTTAATATTTTACTTTACCTAGGATTTACAAAAAACCCCGATGCATGCACCGGGGTTTTTGTTCCTTAAAAAGGGGAACCAACTATTGAAGATCAAATCGATCTGCATTCATTACTTTATTCCACGCCTTGATGAAATCTTGAACAAATTTGTCGTTATTATCATTTTGAGCATAGACTTCAGCAATGGCTCTTAGCTCCGAATTTGATCCGAAAACCAAGTCTGTTCGTGAAGCAGTTCTTTGCTCTGCACCACTAGTTCGATCCTTAGCCACATAGCTGTTGTATCCTGTAGTTTCCCACTTTACGTCCATAGATAGTAGGGTTTTAAACCAACTGTTGTCTAGCGTTCCATCGGTCCAAACTCCGTCTCCACTGTGGGAAACACCCATAGCGCGTAAGCCACCTACAAGTAAAGTCATTTCTACCGGAGTTAAGCCGAGCAGTTGTGCTTTATCAAGCATGATTTCCTCTGGGCTTACTGCAAACTCTTTTTCTGCGTAATTTCTAAATCCACACGCTCTAGGTTTTAGCAAATTAAAGGAATCGATGTCGGTAGCTTCCTGAGTAGCGTCTCCACGACCTGTGGTTACAGCTACCTTTTGGCCACCGGCTTTTTCAATTCCAACAGCACCTCCGATAATAATCACATCTGCAATACTGGTTCCATGCTCTGCGGCTATTTTTTCGTACACGGCCAATACCTTGGAAAGCTCCTCGGGTTTGTTTACGTTCCAATTCTTTTGAGGCTCCAAGCGGATACGTGCACCATTTGCACCCCCACGGTTGTCGGACCCTCTAAAAGTACTTGCACTTGCCCAGGCTGTATTGACTAGTTCTTGTATGCTTAGGCCAGTGTTTGCCACTGCATTTCGAACAGCATCTTCTTCCGTAGAAGTCAAAATTTTTCCAATCGGTGTTGGGTCTTGCCAGCTATACGTTTCATCCTTATAATCTCCCGCGATATAGTTGGTCTTAGGTCCCATATCTCGATGTAGTAATTTGAACCAAGCTTTTGCAAAGGTTTCTTCAAATTCACTTGGGTTGGCTAAGAATCGTTGACAAATTTTATTGTAAATGGGATCTGCTTTCATCGCCATATCTGCAGTGGTCATCATCGGAAGTACTTTTACGTCGCTTCCATCTACCTGAGGAACCATGTCTTCCTCCGCACAGTCAATAGGATGCCATTGCCAAGCTCCTGCTGGACTCTTTTTTAGCTCCCACTCGTATTTGAACATAAGCTCCAAATACCCCATATCCCATTGGGTGGGGTTGGTGGTCCATGGACCTTCAATACCACTAGTTATAGCATCTACACCCACTCCTGAAGCATGTTTGTTATTCCATCCAAGTCCCATCATTTCTACGGGTGCTCCTTCCGGTTCAGCTTCTACAAGGGCTGCATCACCTGCCCCGTGTGCCTTACCAAAGGTATGTCCACCAGCGGTAAGCGCGGCGGTTTCTTCGTCATTCATGGCCATTCGTTTAAACGTTTCCCGAATGTCTTGAGCGGATAGGGCTGGATCTGGATTGCTGTTAGGGCCCTCTGGGTTTACATAAATCAGTCCCATTTGAACTGCCGCAAGCGGATTTTCAAGCGATTGACGGGTATCGCCATAACGCTTATCACCTAGCCATTCGTCTTCAGCTCCCCAATAAATGTCTTTTTCAGGATGCCAAATATCTTCACGTCCAAGAACGGTTCCGTGATTGGGTCCACCCATGTCTTCGATCGCTACGTTGCCCACGAGTACAAGCAAGTCTGCCCAGGAGAGTTTGTTTCCGTATTTTTCTTTAATGGGCCATAACAAACGACGCGCTTTATCAAGGTTTCCATTGTCGGGCCACGAATTTAGCGGGGCAAAACGCTGTGCTCCTGTTGCAGCTCCACCACGTCCGTCTCCCGTTCTGTAGGTTCCTGCAGCATGCCATGTCATCCGGATAAAGAAAGGACCGTAGTGTCCCCAGTCGGCAGGCCACCAGTCTTTAGAATCTTTTAGCATGGTTTTAATATCGGCTTTAACAGCTTCGATATCTAATTTTTTTACATTTTCTCTGTAGTTTACCTCAGGGATAGGATTACTCCTGCTATCGTGCTGACGTAAAATATCAATGTTTAACTGATTGGGCCACCAATCCGTGTTTTCAGTACCTACCGTAGCGGTGGTCGTTGAACCGTGAAATGGACATTTACTTTCGCTCATAATGAATTTTTTTATTTACTAAAATAGGTAATGTAGCCCATATAGCAATCCAATTCAATTTTTAATAATTGATGATTTGATAAGTTTTTCTTATTGACTTATCGCGGCTTTTCGACTGGCAATTTTAATTTTAAATGCCGCAAATAATAAGGTCATAAAAGGACTCAGCCAGTTGAAGATGGCGTAAACAAAGTATTCGCCCACACCCACACCCAATACACCCGATTGGTAGGCGCCACAAGTGTTCCAAGGAATCAATACTGAGGTTACAGTTCCAGAGTCTTCCAGCGTTCGACTCAGGTTTTCAGGGGCAAGCCCTCTTTTTTTGTAAGCCTTAGCAAACATTTTTCCTGGAATCACGATGGAGAGGTATTGGTCTGAGGCGGTAAGGTTAATCGCTAAACAAGAAGCTACGGTACTGGCGAACAATTGAAAGGTTGTAGTTGCCCAGCTCAACAATGCCGTACTGATTCTTGTAAGGGCGCCAATGGCGTCCATAATGCCGCCGAAAACCATCGCACACATAATCAGCCAAATGGTCCCTAACATGCCCTCCATACCTCCTGAACTGAATAAATCGTTTAATAAGGGATTGGTAGTTTTGATCTCTGTTGCTACCGTGATGGCGTTCATGACTCCCTTGTAAGCTACTTCAAAACTAAAACTTCCCGCTTCGGCCACTTCAACAAGTATGTCTTTTTGAAAGATGAGGGCAAACAGCCCTCCGAGTAACGTTCCTATCAGCAAGGCAATTAGAGGTGGTGCTTTGCGTACGATAAGAACTACCACTACCGCCGGTACGATAAACAAACTGAGGTTGATGGTAAATTTATCCTTTATGGCAAGCAGTAATGAATCGATTTCTGCGGTTCCTGAAGTGGTTTGAGTAAAACTGATGATAAAAAATACCAATAGGGTGATCAGTATACTGGGAACCGTAGTCAGCGTCATATAACGAATATGACGAAAAAGTTCTCCACCTGCCATGGCAGGCGCTAAGTTGGTCGTGTCTGATAAAGGAGAGAGTTTGTCTCCAAAATACGCTCCAGAGACCACTGCTCCGGCAACCATACCGACTGGAATGCCGAGTACTTTTCCAATGCCTATCAAGGCGATCCCTACAGTTGCCGAGGTTGTCCAACTGCTTCCTGTGGCAAGGGAAATGATGGCGCAAATGAGAATACAAGCGGGGAGAAATATACTCGGATGTAAGATTTGCAGCCCGTAATAAATCATGGCAGGAATTATACCGCTGATCAGCCAAGTGCCGGCCAAGGCGCCTACAAATAGGAGAATAAGGAGCGCACCCGTAACGGATTGTAAATTTTCCGCCACTTTTTTGAGCATGATTTCATAAGAAATTTTTTCTCTAAAGCCCACTAGTGCTGCAACGGCACCTCCTAACAATAGGATGAATTGATTGGATCCGCTTAAGGCATCATCCCCGTAAACGAGGACGTTGTAGGATAATAGGAGGACCAGAATAAGGATGGGTAGTAAGGCGTAACCCAGGGAAATTTCTTTGCTTTTCAAGGCGCGTTGTTTTGTTTTGATACAAGTTTAATCAATTTAATCGAATCTAGGGAAAGCCCTCCTTCAGCCTTTCTTATTTTCTGCAAAGCAGCATCAACCCACTCCCTACATCGATAGGAAAGGTATAGAAGTCAGGATGGTATTTTAGCTTTTCCACGAGAAAAAGAACTTTTTCTTGATGATAGCCTGGCCAATGGGCCTGATAATTTAAATCGTCGATTAAATAAAATCCGTTGGGCTTTACCATAGTCAGTACGGCTTTTAAATCCGTAAATTTTCCTGCCCAGGTATCCGCAAAAATTAAGTCAAATCGCTTTCCTTTGTTAGTAGCTATCCATTCTGCTGCATCCAGATTTACAAACTCAATTCGTTAATCTTCATTAAAAAATTCTCGCGCTACATCGATTAGGGTTTTGTTTTTTTCAACGGTAATCAATCTTCCTTGTGGATGCAGGCCTTCCGCTAACCACGCCAGTCCCATGCCGGTACCCGTTCCCAGTTCCAAAACCTTTGCAAAAGGTTTGGAGGAGACCAACAGTCTCAACAGCACACCAACCTCATCTTCTGAGAGTTGACCAAAGCCCAATTCTCTGGACTTTTGCTGTATGGCTTTGTAATGTTTGGGTAAGGTAGTAGAAGTCATGATAAGGCTTTATTTGGGGTTTACTATAAAATTAGAATTTTTTTTTAAAAGCCGACTCTTGAATGAGGGAGAGCGAGGAAACATTTGTATTTTTGAAGCCAAAATTATTTGTGACCATGAAAAAATACGATGTTGCCGTAATCGGATCAGGCCCTGGAGGCTATGTAGCAGCAATTAGATGCGCTCAGTTGGGGATGAAAACTGCCCTGATTGAAAAATACGATACCCTTGGGGGTACCTGCCTTAATGTAGGATGTATCCCCTCCAAATCGTTGTTGGATTCTTCCCATCATTACGAAGCTGCCCAAAAGCATTTTTCAGAACACGGCATCGAAATTCAAGGATCCCTTACCATTAACTTCAAGCAAATGATAGACCGTAAGGCTGCAGTTGTGGAGCAAACGACCAAAGGGATTGATTTTTTAATGGACAAAAATAAAATTGATGTTTTTCATGGAATCGGCAGTTTTGAGGATGCTACGCATATCAAAATCGAGGGAGCCGATGCCCAAACAATTGAAGCTAAAAATTCCATCATTGCTACCGGTTCTAAGCCGGCTACTTTACCCTTTATTCAATTGGATAAAGAACGTGTGATTACTTCTACAGAAGCTTTAAAACTGAAAGAAATACCCAAGCATTTGATTGTGATTGGTGGAGGCGTTATCGGGCTTGAGTTAGGACAGGTATACCGTAGATTAGGTGCAGAGGTTACTGTGATTGAGTACGCAGACCGAATTACGCCTGTTATGGATGCTGGCTTGTCTAGGGAGTTGATGAAAGTAATGAAAAAACAAGGAGTAAAATTCAACCTTTCCCATGGAGTCACTAAGGTGGAACGAAAAGGATCCAAGGTTCAGGTATCCGCTACAGACAAAAAAGGAGCTGAAGTTTCGTTCGAAGGAGATTATTGTTTGGTATCGGTAGGCCGCCGACCCTTTACCGATGGATTGAATGCCCATGCTGCTGGAGTTCAAATAAACGAACGCGGTCAAGTGGTAGTTAATTCCCAGCTACAAACTACAGCCTCTAACATCTATGCTATAGGTGATGTAGTGCAAGGAGCCATGTTGGCTCATAAAGCGGAAGAAGAAGGTGTAGTGGTTGCTGAATATTTAGCAGGTCAAAAGCCGCATATAGATTACAACCTCATTCCTAACGTAATTTATACTTGGCCTGAGGTGGCAGCGGTAGGAAAAACAGAGGAACAACTTAAAGAAGAAGGTAGGGCTTACAAGGCAGGTCAGTTTCCTATGCGTGCCCTAGGTCGTGCAAGAGCGAGTATGGATATTGATGGGTTTGTTAAAATTTTAGCAGACGCTCAAACCGATGAAGTTTTAGGAGTACATATGATAGGTGCAAGAGCTGCAGATTTAATTGCAGAGGCTGTAACTGCTATGGAGTTTAGAGCTTCTGCGGAAGACATTGCCCGTATGAGCCATTCTCATCCTACCTATGCAGAAGCAGTAAAAGAAGCCGCTTTAGCAGCTACCGAAAATCGATCCATACATTCCTAAGTTATTGAGGTTCCTTTTGAAAGGACCTGAAGTTTACTTATCCTAATGAAGTACTGGGTTGGCTTACAACATGCTAAGGGGGTGTCAGCAGAACTTTCGCTCTGGCCGAAAACCCCTTTTGCCAATGGGAATTAATTCTTCTAAGAATTCATTATTGCGGGCAACACATTCATCCTAAGAATAGCATCAGTTCTTTTTTTCTCAGGGAATGTTAAACAACTCCTTCATTAGACCAATTCCTTCGTCAATGGCATCACTGTGATCTGCACCACTTACAGGAATTACTCTTGCATTTTTTTTATTTAAAAAATTTACTTCTTCTTTGGATAGTCTTCCTACAGCATCATCTCGTTCTCCGTAAACGTAGGTAATTTTTGATAAGTCGTTAAGGTAATCTACCGTTGGGTGTAGCGATTGTAACCTAAGCCTGCTGCTAATCGCGCCATGTTTCTAGAAAAAGCATCTTCACCAGCCCCATAAAAATCAATTGAGGGGTTTCCATCTTCGTCAAAAGAGAATTCGGAGTATTCTCCTCGGCTAAAATTTTTCCAAAATTCTTCTTCTATATCCAATCTCCCTACCATAATTAAATATCCAGCAGCTAAATCAACTCCGTGGGTAGCAATTAATTCCTGAGCCATAAAGGCTCCAAAAGAAATTCCTAATACATAGACCGTTTTGTTGCTGTATTGAGCAAAAAAATCAAGTACCCGTTTTAAATAATCGACACTTAGTCTATCGTATTGCTTTGCATCTTCAAAAGTAATATCATCTTCAAATTTTGAGGGGTCAAGTGTTTGTGCTTGATGAACATTGACAAAAAGAGCGTTTTGAGCCTGGGCTTGATTTATAAAATCGGTTAAGTCTTCATCATAAAGTTCGGTATCGGGTCCGCCTTGAGTGTTGACAACTACAATATCTCCTTCCAGGTTGCCGTGAAAGGTTGCAATGTCTTCAATTTCTGAAAAGGAAAATGGGATCTCAACAGGATCTTCGGTTTTGTCTTTAGTACAGGCTAAAGCCAATACAATGAAAGTAATCCCTATAAAAAGGCGTACGTTTTTGGTAAGATTCATAATTTTTAATTTTTGGGGTTAAATTTTTATAAGAAAAGTTTTTACATCGGTTGTAACTGTTGGGTAGAGCTTCCTTAAGGACTCATTATGTTGGATTCAGGGTCTCTTTTTGAGGCATAAGTGTTACATAATAACTAACGCCGATAAGCAATGGAATGTTACATCATTTTGGGATTAATTTTGTTAAATTTTTAAAAATAAAATCTAGGGTTTTAAGTAAAACCACAGCTATTGACAATTAGTTTTTTTAAATTTAGGTTTTAAACACTAACGCTTAGCAATATGAAAAGAAGGTCATTCATTAAAAAATCTGCAGTAGCCTCATCTGCTTTTAGTATCGTTCCCAGTCATGTCTTGGGGTTTTCTGGAGTAGCTCCCAACGATAAAATTCAACTCGGTTTTATAGGAGTGGGCCGACAGGGAAGGGGATTGATGACGAATTTTGTCAATTATGAAAATGCAGCTGTGGTAGCCGTGAGTGATGTGGATGTTGACAAGATGGCCTTTTTTAAGGAAACGTTTCAAAAACAATTGGCTAAGAAGAATAAAACTCCACAACAGTTGACGGCAATCAAATCGTATCGGGAACTTTTAGCGAGAAAAGATATTGATGCGGTTGTCATTGCATCACCCGATCACTGGCATGCTCAAATGGCGGTAGATGCCGCCAAAGCCGGAAAAGATATTTATTGTGAAAAGCCTTTGTCTAGTTCGGTAGCTGAGGGACGCGCTATGGTAGATGCAGCTCGAAAATACCAACGGGTATTTCAGACGGGGAGTATGCAGCGCTCTTGGGATCGTTTCCGACATGGGGTCGAATTGATACGAAACGGTTACATCGGTGAAATCAAAGAAATTAACGTAGCTGTAGGTGCACCTTACAAATCCTGTGATTTACCGACCCAAGAAACGCCCGCTAACATTGATTGGGACGCCTGGATTGGTCCCGCCCCTTACAGAGGATATCATATGGATCTCGCTTGTCCGCTGGAAGATAAACGCTGGGGGATGTGGAGAGATTACAAACCCTTTGGAGGAGGGATGGTTACAGACTGGGGAGCGCATATGTTTGACATCATTCAATGGGCCTTAGATCAAGACCATACGGGGCCGACCTTGTTTACCCCTCCATCCCGCCCGGCAGAAAGCGGATTGACCTATACCTATGCCAACGGAATTACCGTTACCCATACCCAATGGGGGGAAGGTAACAACGAAATTCAATTTATTGGAACGGAAGGCCGTTTGGAAATCAGCCGCTCTTATTTGAAAACTTTTCCAAATAACGCCTTAGCGGATACCCCCTTAAAAGATACCGATACCCATAGGGTGTATAAAAGTGAAAACCATCATGAAGATTGGTTGGATGCCATCCGTACCCGAACCCGTCCTATTTGCGATGTTGAAATTGGACATCGAACAGCTTCGGTATGTAACGTTGCCAATATAGCTTATGCTTTGCAACGACCCCTGGAATGGAATCCAGTGAGCGAGCAATTTGTGGATGATGCTGGAGCAAATCTAATGCTGGACCGTACCTACAGAGGGCAGTGGAATTATCGGGACTTCTAAGAATTTATAGAGTTCATTTTAGCTCGAATGGCATCCAATTGTAGGTTGCCTAGGCTCCCTATATGACGGTGGTCTAAATCGCGTTTTGGTTGGTAATTGCCCGAAGCTATTTCCTTACCCATTTTTTGATAGGCCTCTCGAAAAGGCATGCCTTGTTTTACCCATTCATTGAGTGTGTCCACACTAAAGAGGTAATCGTATTTAGAATCCTCGGTAATGTTTTTTCGAACCTCAATTTTGGATAGACTAAAGCGCATCATGTCAAGACAAGCTTTGATTTCTTGAACGGCTTCTACCAGAGGTGCTTTTGCCAGCTGCATTTCTCTGTGGTATCCGCTGGGCAGATTAGAAGTCAACAGAGCCAATTGTTGTGGGAGGCCTTGGAGTAGGTTGCATTTTCCTCGTATTAATTCAAAAACATCTGGGTTTTTTTTATGAGGCATGATACTTGAACCCGTAGTCAATTCCTCAGGAAATCGAATAAAATCAAAATCTTGACCCATGTACATGCAGATGTCCATCGCTAGTTTGGCTAGTGTACCAGCCAACATTCCTATGGCCGTAGCCGTAGCTTTTTCTACTTTACCACGTCCCATTTGAGCGGCCACTACATTGTACTTTAATGTCTCAAAGCCTAAGGCTTGGGTTGTGAAATCTCGGTCGATGGGGAAAGAACTGCCAAAGCCCGCAGCACTTCCTAAGGGGTTTTGGTCTGCCAACTGGAAGGCTGTATTGAGGAAGGCTACATCATCTACCAAGCTTTCCGCATAGGCTGAAAACCACAGTCCGAAGGAGGACGGCATGGCCACTTGCATATGGGTATATCCGGGGAGTAGTTCCTGTTGATTTCTGTCGGCTAGTTCAAGCAGCAAATCAAACAACTGGATTACTTCTTTTTTGATTTGTGTAAGCTCTTCTTTAACATACAATTGTAGGGCAACTAATACTTGATCGTTTCGCGAACGAGCCGTATGAATTTTTTTACCTAAATCTCCTAATTGTTCCGTCAACAAAAACTCAATTTTGGAATGCATGTCTTCAAATTCTTTTTCGATGACAAAGTCTTCGTTTAGTGTTTCGTTTAAAATAACCTCTAAAGCCTGAGTTACCTCCTCTACCTCTTTTGAACTGAGCAGTCCAATTTCACCAAGCATTTGCGCATGTGCTTTTGAAGCGATACAGTCATAAGGAGCTAATGCCAAATCATATGTACGATCATTGCCTACGGTAAAATGGTCAATTTTTTCATGTGATGGGGTATTTTTTTGCCATAGTTTCATAAGCCTATAAAATTTGATTTAACAAGTTGATATAAAAAGTGATCCCTTCTTCAATTTCCTTGACAAAGATAAATTCGTTAGCAGAATGCGACCTAGTCGAATCTCCAGGGCCTAATTTTAACGAAGGACAATCCAATCCCGCTTGGTCGGAAAGGGTGGGGGAGCCATAGGTTTTTTTACCCAGCGCTATCCCTGCTTTTACTAGAGGATGTTCGGCTGCAATGGAAGAGCTTTTCAGTCGTAATGAGCGAGCGTTGACCACACAGTCTAAACTGGATTTTACGTATTGCTCAATTTCTTCATTGGTATAGCATTCATTTACCCTAACATCAAGTACCAAATTAACTTCTGAAGGAACTACATTGTGTTGACTGCCTCCTTTTACTTGGGTTAAGGTTGCTTTTACAGGGCCTAATACAGGAGATACTTGATCGAAGCGGAGTTCCTCAATCGCTTGAATGAGTTTAGGAAGTTTCATCAAGGGGTTATCCTCATTGGGATGGGCCGCATGACTTGCAGTTCCTTTAACGCAGAGATCAAAAACCACCAAGCCCTTTTCGGCTATTGCTAAATCCATAAGGGTGGGTTCCCCGACGATAGCCACATTTATAGGAGGAAGATCGGGCAGTAGGTATCTCAAACTTTTCTTTCCGGCACTTTCCTCTTCTGCAGAGGCAACCATGAGCAAATTGTATTGAAGGTTTTCCTGATTATAAAAATGAGTAAAACAAGCCAGCAAAGAAACCAAGGCTCCTCCCGCATCATTACTCCCCAAACCGTAAAGTTTCCCCCCTTCAATATCCGGACTAAAAGGATTTCGGGTATACCCCTGATTGGGTTGTACGGTGTCGTGGTGCGAATTTAAGAGTAGGGTTGGTTTTTGTGGATCAAAAGACTTATTGGTAGCCCATACGTTATTGTCCTTCCTTTGAAAAGGAATACCGTTAGTCGAAAGCCACTGTTCAATTCGTGTGGCAGTGGCCTCTTCCGCCCCTGAAAAAGATTCCAGTCGGATCAGGTCTTGTAAAAGTGCAATGGCGTTAGGTATAAGCATCAGTTTATTATTTGAGTATAGTTTGCGCTTTGAGTTATCATTTTTGGACTTCCTATTCGAACCTGAGCAACCCCTGCATCAAGTGCCGCAAAGCAGTTTTCGAGTTTGGGGAGCATTCCGGTATGCAAAACTCCTTCCGCTTTTAATTGTTTATAGCTTGATTTATTTAAGGTTTGAATAACGGAATGTTCATCTTCTAGATCCATAAGTACTCCCTTTTTTTCAAAACAATAGTGTAAACTAACTTCAAATTGAGCAGAAAGTGAGGCTGCTAGTGTAGCGGCAATCGTATCTGCGTTGGTATTGAGCAATTGCCCTTTACCGTCGTGTGACAAGGCACAGCATACGGGACTAATTCCTTGGTCCAAAAGAATTTTAAAAAAGGAATCATTTACCTGAGTAAGATCTCCCACATAGCCAAAATCTATGGGGTCGGTCGGTCTTTTTTGGGCGCGTATGCTATTCCCATCTGCACCGCTGAGTCCTAAGCTGTTGCACCCTAAAGCTTGAAGTTTAGCCACTATGGTTTTGTTGAGTTTACCGGCATAGAGCATGGTAATCAGTTCCAGGTTTTGCGCATCAGTTACCCTTCTGCCATCTATAAGTTGAACGGGAATCCCCAATTTTTCAGCCAGTTGCGTAGCTTCTTTTCCCCCGCCGTGTACCAGAATTTTAGGACCTTGTAAGGCGGCAAAATCTGCTAAAAAATCAGCAAGAGCCTCCCGATTTTCAATTACATTTCCTCCGATTTTAACCAATTGAAGTTTAGCCATTTTCCAAAAGTTGTTTTAGCACCCATTGGGCAGCATAGGTTCGGTTGTTGGCTTGTTCTATCACCAGCGCATTGGGATGATCCAATACTTGATCGGACACCACCACATTCCTTCGGATGGGTAAACAATGCATAAACTTTGCACGGTTGGTCAATTCCATTTTTTCAGCGGTCAGCATCCATTCGTCGTCAGTTCTTAGAATTTTTCCGTAGTCACTGTAGGAACACCAATTTTTTGCATACACAAAATCCGCATCCTTTAAGGCCTCCTCTTGGTTGTAGTAGAGCGGAGTATTTTTGGTGATGGCAGGGTTGAGCTCGTATCCTTCGGGTTGGGCAATTACAAAATCAGCCTCCAACTGTTGGGCCATTCGAGTAAATGAATTTCCTACTGCATGGGGGAGGGCCTTGGGGTGTGGAGCCCAGGTCAGTACAATTTTTGGGCGCTTCTTGACGTTGTGTTCTTGAATGGTGACGGCATCAGCTAATGCTTGCAGGGGGTGGGCAGTAGCACTTTCCATATTGATCACCGGGATGCTGGCATAACGGGCAAAATTATGAAGCACCTGTTCTTCTTCGTCTTTCAGTTTATCACTCAGGGAAGCAAAGGCTCGTATGGCTACCATATCACAATATTGAGAAACGACGGCCGCTGCTTCTTTGATATGTTCAGAGCGCAACCCACTCATTTTAGTCCCATCCTCAAATTCCAACGCCCAGGCTTCGTTAGAAAAATTCATAACCATGGTTTTAAGTCCGAGGTGTTGGGCTGCTTTTTGAGTGCTTAACCGCGTTCGTAAACTGGGATTAAAAAACAACATTCCCAATGTTTTTTGCTTTCCCAAATGCTCGCTTGCATAAGCGTCCTTTTTTAATCCGATCACTTGATCAACGGCCTGCTGCAAATTGGGGATGTCTTCTAGGGTTAAATAATGTTTCATCGATTCAGTTTAGTTCTTTTCTAAGCTCTTTTTTAGTGCGTCAAAAAATTGGTCAAAGTGATTTTTTTGTACGGTTAAAGGGGGTAAAATACGGATCAAATTCTTATTGCTGCTTCCGCCGGTAAATATGTGGTGCTCATAAATGAGTTGCTTTCGTAACGCACCCACTTCAAATTCAAATTCAATTCCAAGCATCAATCCCCGACCTTTCACTTTTTTAATTGCAGCAATTTCACCTGCCTTTGTTCTAAAATAGGATTCCAAGTTTTTGGCGTGTTCCTGGAGGTGGTCTTTTTTAATTACCTCTAGTACGGCTAGGGATGCCGAACAGGCCAAATGATTTCCTCCAAACGTTGTACCCAACATTCCGTATTTCGCTTTAATATCGGGATGTATCAAGATTCCACCTATTGGAAATCCATTTCCCATTCCTTTTGCCATGGTAATGATGTCGGGTGAGATAGCGTATTTTTGATACGCAAAAAAGGTTCCTGAACGTCCAAAACCAGATTGTACCTCATCCGCTATAAGGCAAGTGCCGTACTTTTTGCATAGCGACTCCAGGGCAAAGATAAATTCTTCACTTGGCTGGTCCAGTCCTCCGACTCCTTGTATGGCTTCAAAAATAACGGCGCAATAGGCTTCTGTAGCCAATTCTCGTTCCAGAGCTTCTGTATCGTTAAACGGGAGAAAGCTAACCTGATGTTGCGCATTGAGCGGGGCATTGATCCCTGGATTGTCGGTCACGGCAACTGCCGCTGAGGTTCTCCCGTGAAAGGCCCCATGAAATGCGATTACTTTTTTCCTTTGGGTGTGAAACGAACTTAATTTTAAAGCATTTTCAATGGCCTCGGCTCCCGTACTGCAAAGAAATAATGCGTAATTGTGCAAACAGCTTTGTTCGCCAATTGCTGTGGCCAACTCTTGTTGCAGGGGATTTTGTACGGCATTAGAATAAAAAGCAATTTGCGCTAATTGACTTGAGATTTTATCTACAAAATGGGGATGGGAATGTCCTATGCTGATCACGGCATGACCACCGTATAAATCTAAATATTCCACTCCCTCTTGGTCGTACACAAAGACATCTTGAGCCCGTACCGGAGTTACATCATACAAGGGATATACGTCGAATAAATTCATTTACTGTTGCGCTATTTCGTTGATTTTATTGAAGGAGGCGTTTAATCCTTTGATCAAGGAAGAACTCAAGCCTTGGTGTTCCATTTCGTTTAAGCCTGTAATGGTACATCCTCTAGGGGTTGTGACTCGGTCGATTTCTTCTTCAGGATGGGTACCGGCGTCTATCAATAAACTGGCTGCTCCCATAGCTGTGTGCATGGACATTTTTAAAGCCACATCTGCATCAAAGCCCATTTGTACTCCCCCTTGAGTCGTGGCACGGATCAATCGCATCCAAAAAGCGATACCACTTGCGCAGAGTACGGTTGCGGCCTGCATCAGTTCTTCTTCAATGATTAAATGAGTTCCCAATCCATTAAAAATAGCTTCGGCGATTGGCAGTTTGGATTTTCCTGCGGTATTGCTGCACAGACAAGTCATGGATTTACCAACAGAAATGGCGGTATTGGGCATCGATCGGATGATGGGGTAGTCGCTGCCTACTTGGGCTTCTATTCTTGAGATGGGAAAGCCCGTTATGGTCGATATCAGTACGTGCTTGTCGTGAAGATGAGGTTTTACCTCTTGAAGAATGGCTTCAAACTGGCTCGGTTGTACTGCAAAAATTAAAATGTCCGCATTTTTGACCGCCTCGCTGTTGTTTGTGGTTAAAAAGACGCTCTTGTACTCTTCAAATTCTCTAATGGATTCTAGGCTTCGTTTTGTGAGATAGAGGTCTGTATAGGTATTGTTAATGATGAGCCCCTTGGCGATGCTCAATCCTAAATTTCCGGCTCCGATGATGGCAATTTTCATAATGATTCTGTTTAAAATACTGATGCTTTAAGTTCTAATCCTAGGGTTTCTTCCCAACCCATCATAAGATTGGTGTTTTGAATGGCTTGTCCTGAAGCGCCCTTTACCAAATTGTCTATACAACTTGTGATTAATAAGGTTTTTTGGTGCAGGTGCAGGTGAATGAAACAGTTGTTGGTATTCACCACAGACTTTAGGCTGATGGGCTCCTCCGCAATATGGGTAAAAGGTTCCTTGTGGTAAAACTCGCGATAAAGCTGTTGGGCTTCTTCCAAGCTTCCTTCAAAAGAGGTATAGGCAGTGGCAAAAATCCCTCTGGTAAAATCACCTCGTTGCGGCATAAAGAAAAGTTCTGCAGGAGCATCCAATTGGTTTAAGGTACGGTGTATTTCCCCAATGTGTTGATGGGTAAAAGGTTTGTACCAAGAAAGGTTGTTGTTCCTCCAACTAAAATGTGAAGTGGGACTCAGGCTAACTCCAGCTCCCGTACTTCCAGTGGTTGCATTGATATGGATCGCCTCTGAATAGTTTTTGCTTTTTGCTAAAGGAAGCAGTGCCAATTGAATTGCGGTTGCAAAACAACCGGGATTGGCTATCGCTGTCGCTTTTTCAATGCGCTCTTTTTGTAGTTCGGGAAGCCCGTAAATAAATGACTTTCCTTGAAATTCGCAGCCCTCCTCGAGTCTAAAATCATTGCCTAAGTCCACAATTAATGTGGAATCAGAAAAGCGGTGCTTGCTTAAAAAATCTCGAGACTTTCCATGACCTAAACAGAGGTATAATACGTCCACGTCTGGGGTAACGGTCCCCGTAAAAAGCAATTCGGTGCTGCCTAATTGATCAGGATGGGCTGAACTTACCGCTTTTCCGGCGCGTGTTGTGCTGTAGACAAACTCAATTTCAAGGGCAGGATGCAGAAGGAGTATGCGAATTAGTTCTCCTCCGGTATAGCCTGAGCCTCCAATGATTCCAACCTTTTTCATTGCTTAGGATTTAGATGTTGATAGATTTTTGTCGCATTGGCAGTCAGCTTGATAAAGCCTTTGGCTTCAGTGGCAGTCCACCCTTTGTTCATTTCACCGTAGCTCCCAAATTCGGCTTGCATCAAATCAAAAGGAGATTCAATACCCTCCAATTCAAATCGGTGGGGGTAGAGCTTAACAAAAACTTTTCCGCTTACGCGTTCTTGGCTGCGTTCCATAAAGGCTTCGATGTCCCGCATTACAGGATCTAAATATTGCCCCTCATGCAATTGCATGCCGTAAAAATTGGAAAGCTGTTCTTTTTGAAATTGTTGCCATTTGCTCAAGGTGTGCTTTTCCAGTAGGTGATGCGCTTTTATCAAAATCAAGGGGGCTGCTGCTTCAAATCCTACTCTTCCTTTAATTCCGATTATGGTATCACCCACGTGAATGTCTCGACCGATCGCATATTTTTTAGCGAGATCTTGCAGTTGTTGGATGAGCGATACCGCCCTTCCTTTGGTGCCATTTAATCCAACCAATTCGCCTTTTTCAAAGGCTAAGCTTACAGCAATGGGTTCTTTTTCGGTTAATGGGTTGGGATAGGCTGCGTCTGGAAGCGGTAAATGGGAAGTTAAGGTTTCTGCACCTCCCACGCTGGTTCCCCAGAGCCCTTGGTTGATCGAATACTGTGCTTTTTCCCAGGGCAGGTCGATGCCCTCTGCCTTGAGGTATTTGATTTCCTCTTCTCTAGACAATTGATGGTCTCGTATCAGGGTGATGATTTTAATCTCGGGGGCCATGACTTGAAAAATTAAATCAAAACGCACTTGATCGTTTCCAGCTCCTGTACTTCCGTGGGCAATGTATTTTGCTCCTACCTTTTTAGCATAATTAACGATTTCGATGGCTTGGATGATTCGTTCCGCACTTACGGATAGCGGGTAGGTATTGTTTTTCAACACATTTCCAAACAGCAAGTATTTTACAATTTTTTGATAAAAATCTTCCAGCGCATTGATGTTTTGATAGGTAAAGGCTCCCATTTGGTAGGCTTTTGCCTCTATGGTGTCGATTTCTTCTTGTGAAAACCCTCCGGTATTGACGCTTACCGCATGAATTTCATACCCCTCTTGAGATAACTTTTTTAAGGAATAGGAAGTATCTAAACCCCCGCTATAAGCCAGTACTAATGTTTCTTTTTTCATGCGTTTTTCTTTTTAAATAAAAGGGATTCTTTAATTTTTTTAAGACGACTAAAAACCTTGGAATTGATTTTTTTTGCAGGGCTGTCGTCTTTGGGATCGTAAAGCATACCTGTACACAAGCACATTTTTCGTTCTGTACGGGTAAGCACATCGTAATTTTTACACGTTTGGCATCCCTTCCAAAATTCAGGATCGTCGGTAAGTTCTGAAAAGTGGACGGGTTTGTATCCCAATTGATAATTGATTTTCATCACAGCCATACCCGTGGTAATACCAAAAACTTTGGCTTCAGGATATTTTTGTAAGGACAGGTTGAAAACTTCTTTTTTTATTTTCTTAGCCAAGCCTTGCCCTCTGTATTCAGGGGCTACAATAAGGCCAGAGTGGGCAACGTACTTTCCATGTCCCCAAACTTCTATATAACAAAAACCAGCAAAAACACCATTGTCAAGCGCAATGACCGCGTTTCCATTCTGCATCTTGGTATGGATGTAGGCAGGCGTACGTCTTGCAATTCCAGTTCCTCTGGATTTTGCAGACTCGTCAATACAGGCACTGATTGTTTTGGCGTATGTAATGTGTTCCGCTTTAGCGCGAATTATTTCCATTGTATGTAAGATTGAAAAAGATAATTTGAATTTTGTTCGTCAAAGGAGAAGGGCTCACCATACTCCAAAAAATATTACACCCCAAAGGGGCGACGACGAGGACTGCGCAACGGAGTCGCTGCGTGTGCTGGAAAGTTTCTATATGAGCTCGTCTCGAACATAATGGTGCAAATTTGAACTATTTTTTTTAGTTGAACAAACATTTCAGTTTAAAATATAAAGCTGTGAGTACATTACGGGAATCCTTACCTTTGCCAGGTGAATACCGAAGGAATCGAAAATACCCGAAAAGAACTCTCGAGTCTTGCTTCTGAAAAACTTCTTTTAGCCCATAGCGGCGGGGTAGACAGCAGTGTTTTGGCTCAATTGCTTTTGGAACAAAACCTTTCCTTCAGTGTTGCTCATTGTAATTTTCAACTGCGTGGCTCAGCCAGTGAGGCCGATGAAGCCTTTGTCCAAGACTGGTGTCGAGTTCACAACATTCCATTTTTTGTTAAACGTTTTGACACCCAAACCTTTAAAAAGGAACAAAAGCAAAGCACCCAGCTAGCCGCCAGAACCCTGCGCTATCAGTGGTTTGAAACGCTTAGAGCGGCACACGGATTTAGCACCCTGCTTACGGCCCATCATCTGAACGATCAGCTCGAGACTTTTTTAATGTACGCCACTCGGGGTACGGGAATTGCGGGTTTGCTTGGAATTTCAGAAAGAGATTGGATTCAGCGCCCCCTCAGCGGGGTCGCAAAAAGTGCAATTTTAGCCTATGCTGAAAAGCATGCCATCGCCTGGCGCGAAGACGCTTCGAATGCTACGAATGCGTACCTGAGGAATGAAATTCGACACCAGTTGGTAAACCCCTGGGTGGAATCCCATCCGGAAAGCCTATCCAATTTTAAAACTACCCTCACGCATTTGTCCGAGGCCCATGCATTTATCCAGTCCCAATTGGAGCAATTGAAGAAACAAATTTTTACGCCTAGAGACCAGGGTATAGCGTTACATTTGACCGCATTTGAACAACTGCCTCAAAAGCATTTTTGCGCTCACCACTGGTTTTCACCGTATGGATTTTCTGCAGCTGAAGTATTGAAATTATGTTCAGCTTCCAAGGGAAAAGCCCTGTTTTCTTCAACCCATCGCCTGATTCGTGAACGAGAGGTATTGCTCTTGACAACTTTAAACGAAACCTCTAATCCTACTGTAGCCTTGGATCTCAATTCCCCCAAAACCCCTCTGCCCATTTCTTTGGTATGGGAAACCCTAATTTCCCCCCCAAAGCGTGACTGGAAAAACCATCAGGCGGCATTGGATAAAGCGCTGTTAAAAAAGCCTTTGTATTTGAGAAAATACCAAAAAGCAGATTATTTTTATCCCAGTGGAATGAAGGGAAAAAAATTGTTGAGCAAATTTTTTAAAGACGAAAAATACACCACCCTCCAGAAAGAATCCCAGTGGCTGCTGTGTTCTGGGGAAGATATTGTCTGGGTGGTAGGCAAGCGATGTGATCAACGTTTTGTTGGGACAACATCCTCAGCAGAAATTTTATTAATGCAGTTGGAACAATGAAAACCTGGTTACTTTTTTTTATCGGAATACTCTCTTTACAGGCTCAGTTAAAAGAACCTGTCGTATGGAGCAGTAGGGTAGAGCCCCTACAAGACAATCTCTATCTGCTTCACTTTGAAGCAAAAATTGCACCCAATTGGCATTTGTATTCCCAATTTTCAAACCCGGAAGGAGCAATTCCAACAGCCTTTGTGTTTGAACCTACTGGGGAATATACGCGAATCGGAACGGTGACAGAAAGCGAATCTACAGTTGACTACGATCAGGTGTTTGAAATGGATCTGACCTATTTTAAGGATTCCGCATCGTTTCAACAGCAGATTGAGGTGGTGGATGCAGGAATTAAACAAATTAAAGTAGAAATCAATTACCAAGCCTGTGACGACGAACTCTGTATTTTTAGAACCGAAGCCTTTGTACTTTCATTGGACGGATCTGTTGCAGCGCTAAGTTTGGAAATTGACGAAAAAAGTAAGTCACTTACTGCAGCATTACAACTTCCGCTGTCAGAAACCCAATTTTTGGAAGAACATGCAGTCGCAGAGGGATCGCGTTCTCCTTTAAACCTCTTTTTGCTCGGGTTTTTCGGTGGACTGCTCGCGCTACTGACCCCTTGTGTGTTTCCGATGATTCCCCTGACCGTTTCCTTCTTTTTGAAACAAAGTACAACCAAGGCTAAAGGCGTTTTCAATGCCTTACTCTATACCTTTTTTATCATTTTGATTTATGGGTTGTTGAGTCTGCCCTTTCATTTTTTGGATTCTCTAAACCCTGAAATACTGAATAACCTAGCGACTAATGTAGGTTTGAATGTTTTCTTTTTTGTCGTATTTGTGTTTTTTGCCTTTTCCTTTTTTGGGTTTTATGAGCTTACCCTGCCTACGGTATGGGGCAGTAAGACCGATGAGGCATCTGCAGTTCGCGGGGGACTAGGAATCTTTTTTATGGCACTCACACTTGCGATTGTTTCCTTTTCTTGTACCGGTCCTATTTTAGGATCCCTGTTGGCGGGTTCCTTAACTGCTGAAGGAGGCGCAATGCAGTTGAGCATCGGTATGTTGGGCTTTGGAGTAGCCTTGGGGCTGCCCTTTGGACTGTTTGCACTCTTTCCCAATGCTTTGAAGGCCCTCCCCAAATCCGGGGGCTGGATGACGACGGTCAAAGTAGTATTGGGCTTTTTGGAATTGGCACTGGCACTTAAATTTTTATCCAATGCCGATTTGGTTGCCCATTGGGGAATATTAAAACGTGAAGTTTTTGTGGGTATTTGGACCCTCATATCGTTCGTTTTAACCTGCTACCTTTTTGGAATATTCCGATTTCCGCATGAGGTAAAAATGCCTTTGAGTAAGGGCCGTAAACTCGTTGCGGTGGGAGTGTTGGTGTTAACCAGTTACCTTTTTCTTGGGTTTGTTTCTGAAGAGAACAAACTCCGATTGTTTAGCGGATTTCCGCCTCCTGAGTTTTATAGCCTTGCAGCATCACCATCCGATTGTCCGCTCGGCCTGGAGTGTTACAAAGATTTTGAACAAGGGAGGCAAGCGGCAATGCGTTCTGGCAAACCAATTCTTTTAGATTTTACCGGATGGGCATGTGTAAACTGCCGCCGGATGGAAGAAAATGTTTGGGCAGACCCCGCTGTTTTTGAATTGCTCAACGAACGCTATATTCTTATTTCCCTCTATGTGGACGATAGGGAAGTGTTAGCTTCGGATCAGCAATTTAATTTTCAATACCCCGACGGTCGGGTAAAGGAAATCAATACCGTTGGAAAAAAATGGGCCACGTTTCAGGCAATCAATTTCAACACCGCTTCACAGCCGTTTTACCTACAAATGACCAGTGAAAGTAAACTCCTCAATTCGCCCATCCAATATACGGATAAAGCAACTTTTGAAGCTTGGCTACGACAAGGCCTCGAGCGAATATCAGCTCCACCTACCCAAGCAAAATACTTTTCTTTTTAACACTCGGAACGGGCTACGTTAGCTATTTTATTGCACACTTTTTTTTCGTGATTGAAAGCAGTATTTTTAGTGTTCCAAACTTACCTTATGCTTGTTTCAGTCTACGGGTCTTCAGTCTTTAGGGTTGAGGCCAATTTAATTATCATCGAAGTGAATATAGGAAAGGGAATCGGCTATCATTTGGTCGGTTTGCCTGACAATGCTGTAAAAGAAAGCAATTATCGTATAGCCGCTGCATTAACCAACATCGGATACAAGCTGCCCGTAAAGAAAATAACCATCAATATGGCTCCGGCAGATGTGCGAAAGGAAGGTTCTGCTTACGACCTTCCCCTGGCGGTTGGAATACTAGCGGCTTCTAAACAAATTCAAGCCCCTGCCTTAGCTCGGTATCTCATCATGGGTGAATTGGCTTTGGACGGGGGCATTCGTCCCATAAAAGGCGCCTTACCCATTGCAATTCAAGCCCTGAAAGATGGTTTTACGGGCTTTATACTCCCCAAAGAAAACGCGC
>Ga0255743_10000255_pt1 | contig 48574 bp, 32 predicted proteins | sample 101ome_19_FD_179950 | JGI IMG/M metagenome (GOLD analysis project Ga0255743, IMG submission 179950) | Coastal salt marsh microbial communities from the Groves Creek Marsh, Skidaway Island, Georgia - 101405AT metaG (version 2) | ecosystem: Environmental > Aquatic > Marine > Intertidal zone >... | reverse complement strand
GTGTGTTCGGTCTCGTCGTCGAAACGCGCAACACGAGGGGGATTCGGGCTAGGAGAGACGGCGGCGTGCATTGTTTGTTGTTACCTCGGCGAAATTCGATCGAAATTCGATCGAAACTCTCGATTCGACACGGAACGGACGAATCGTTGAAACGAAGAGCGTGACCCACGACATGGACTTTCTCTACGCCTCTGCGGAGGTGCACACGCTGCCGCCGAGGAAACGACTCGGGTGCGTGCTGAGAGAAGTCGCGCACTCGCCGGTGGATCTCGGGAGTAAAAAAGCTCGACTTGTCGGCGAGTCGTACGTAAAACTCGCGCTCGGGGACCCGCGATTGGCGGGTAAAGCGCTCGATATGAGCGGTGGCGGCGGTGGGAACGATTCGTGTGATGACGCGGACACGCGAGAAACGGGAGGGTCTTATGGGACTTCTAATAAGTCGAAGGGCCCTCGCAGAAACGCGAGCGCGTCCTCCCTGCAGACGACGGAGCAGACGGCAAAAAAGAAGAAGAAGCTCTCGACAAAGAGCGAGAGGTCGGGAACGCCAGGGGCACACAACGACGACGACGACGACGTGACTGCAAAAGAACCGAAAGAGTTGACGGATGAGGAGATGGCGATGAAGCTTCACATGGAGATGAACGCGTCGCCTCGGATTTCTCGCGGCGCTCGCTCCGCTTCGGGCGCCGGCAAGCCCACCGTCTTGTTTGGTTGAAACGCCCGTCGTCGGCGTCGTCGGCGGGTTTTGAATGAAATCTTAGTAGCGCTGAAACTGCGCGGTGTGATTTGTTTGTTGTAGTAGAATGCTAGTTGCAAATGTATGCGCGTACACGGCGATTCCAAACGACCACTGGACTCTGTTGTGGTAACTCCACTAAAAAGAAGAAAACCCGCCGCCGGGTGCGCTCCATCGTCACTCGCTGTCGTCCGACACCGGAAACAAGCATGCGACCCGACGGACCGAGAGATCCGGAAAACGGAATAAAGAAACGCAAATGGGTCAAGCGCACGGGTGGGAAACACGCGGGTGCCGGGAAACGGCCGAGCGTGAAGAACCAAATTCGCAGCGTTGAACGCATGCTCAAGAGAGAGGGCCTTCCCGCGAAACTGAGAGAGGAAAAAGAGCGAGAGCTGGAGCGACTTCGGGATCAGGGAAAAGAAAACAAGAGGGTGGAGAGAGAGAAGAAGCTGTCGACGCGGTATCACAAGGTTAAGTTTTTTGAGAGGGTAAAAATCACGCGAAGGATGGAACAACTGGAGAAGAAGGCGGACAAGACGCGAGCGGACGAGGACGAGCTGGCGGGATTGAAGGAGGACTTGGAGTACGTGATGAACTTTCCGAGGGGAGAAAAATATGTCAGTGTGTTGGTCAAGGAGGGTGATACGGAACACGCGACGAAGGAGCGGGCGAGGTTGAGAAAACTCGTAAAGGCAAACTTGGCGGCGGCGGCTGCGTTGGGAGACGAAAACGAAGGGGGCGCCGAGATGGCTGCGCACGGCGAGCGAGACGATGAGGAAGAAGAAAAGGACGACTTCTTCTTGGACGATTCCGATGAGGATGACGACGGCGACGACGGAAGCGACAGCGAGTCTTCGTCTTCGTCTTCGTCCTCGTCCTCGTCCTCGTCCTCGTCATCTTCGTCCTCTGAAAAGAAGCCGGTGCACATTCCTAAGGAGATGAAGGTGGCTACGGACCCGATTTATATTAAGAATCCGACACAAAAACTGGTCGAGCGTCAAGCAAAGAAGGTGGATAAGGATGGAAACAAGTTGCCTCAACGCGCTCGTTCGGAGGGCGGTCGCAAGCGACGAAAAAAAGTGAAGTAAAGTAGCCCCATTCCGGTTCTTTCCCAAACATTCGCACCGTAGCTAGAAACACAGACTATTGCAATACTAGTACAAACAAACAAACTATAGACTACTTTCAAGTCGCGTCCGCGTCCGCGTCCCAGACGGCGACGCAGCAAATCTTTGCGTCTGGTTCATCCCACTGAGTGGCGGCAATGTCAAATTTAACACCCAAATGGTCGTAGGACAAGAAGATCATCCGCCCCGCCCCGCCTTTACCGGTGGGTTCACCCAGAGCGCGCACCACATCCACGGCGACGCTATCCATGGTCAAGCCCAGTGGTAAACCGCCGTGGTAACCTTCGTATCCGTCGACGCCTGCTCGGTACAAGTGTACCGTATCGCAGCGACCCTTGTCAAAACACAGCGACACGCCTCGCGACTTGTAGTTGACGTACTCGCAATCTCCCGGGAAAGACTTCCGATCCGTGGACGGTATCGCGTCCGCGCCCACGCCGATGGTGCGCAAAAACTCCTTCACCTCGACCGAGTCTTCCGAGCAACCGAATGCACTTCTCAGCGCTCTCACTGTCGGCTCTTCCTCTGTCCCACTGTCCACGGTCTCCAGTGACGTCGACGGTTCGTCGCTCATGTTGCTTTCGTCTCCCGTCTCCCGTCGGGCGACGTCTCCCGACGCGATAGAAGCCAGGCGTCGATGTGTCGCGTTTTGTGTCAGACGTGTCTTTAACTGGTTGAAAGACGTAACAATACAAATTGAGAGCGCGGTGCGGCAATTTGACGGATGCTAATGCAAAGCGCCGACGAACTCGTGAAAATGCTAATTCGTCGCAGATTCCTGCGAGAGTTGGTTCCACTTTGCGCAATTGAGCAGAGTGGGAATGAAGATGATGCTAAACGCCGACGCGACGCTCGGCTCGAATGGAAAGTCCACCAAAAGAGAACCGTACTTTACCCCGGCGGAGGCGACGACGGATACCAGGGCGAGCTTGGCTAAGAGAACAGCGTCTGAATCGGATGCCCAAGCCGCCGAAAGGTCTTCCCAACCCTTGAGGGATTCGGTGCCGAGGGAGATGTCCACGACTTGCAGCGAGGCGTCTTCGGTAGACTCAGCGACAGGTTCCGAGGCGGGCAATTCATTCAGTCGCTCTCCTTCTTTTGATATCCGATAAGCGGCGATGGCGCACGTGGTGTTACCCACAACCGTGAGAAAGGCTTGCATCGCCACCACGCTGTTGAGCGCTGGAGAGTTATAAAACAAATGAAACGTACATGCTGCGATGCCAGAGGCGTGACACGGAACCATGCCCCATGTCAATCCTTTCCAAGCCGGTCTATTCGTGACTTCGGCGTATTCCCACGCCAATCCCATGGCAATGAGCCACTCCACGAGACTCGATACGTGTATCACCCACGTCGGTAGGCTCAACGCGTTCGAAGGCTCGACGTGCGGCCAGGTAGAATCCCAAGTGGCGACGACTTCGCTCGAAGCCATTGCGTCTGACGCGCCGAGCACAGCATTCGACGCCACGAGCGCGCAAAACAGCGCCGCCCCGATGTCACCCAAACTAGTCGTCTTCTTGGTTCCATTACCACCGTCGCCTTGGCTCGCTTCCCGCAAACCTTCCCGAAATCCGAGCACTATGAACACGTTTGTCATCGTCAATAGCGATTCTGCCACGCCGTGCAAAATATCCACATTCGCTAAAATCTCATCGTACTGCACCTTGGCCACGATGGCGAAGGGTATCGTCCCGAAGACGAACGCGAGCAAAAACTTAAACCCAAACAGCGTCCCGGGCGGGCACTTGGTCTCCTCCTTCGATAAAAAGTACAAAAATCCCAAATACGGCGCCAACGACGCGCCAAACAACCCACCCTCAACCTGTTCCCACTCCGCCCCGGTGATCCCGAACGCGTCCACGAACGTCGGATCGATTGCACGCGTTCGCACTGACCGCGTCGTCGTCACCCTCGTCTCCATCGACGACGCGACGAGCGGCGACGACCGATCGCTCCTTCGCTTCGGCTTTCCAACGACTCGAGTCGCTCGACTCCCACGCGCGTCTCGCGTCTCGCGTCCCACCGTCGCGGGTCCCGGCGCCGGTCCCGTGGCGAGAGAAACGTGAAACATGTCCGTCCAGTTCGTTTCGTTCCGACCGACGCGTCGTTGCCGCGACGATGCTCGAGCGTCGCGCGGCGATGGTTTATGGCGTCAGTCCGCGACGCGCACGGTCTGGTGTTATCCACTATGTCCACGACGATTCATTCGACCGCGACGCGCGCGAACGCGCGATGCGTGATGCGGGGAAGACGAAAAATGGCGAGCACGTTGCGTGCGAGACGCGCTTCTACCGCCTCCGCCGTCGTCGTCGTGCGCGCGTCGTCGTCGAGCGGTGGTGAAGGCGAGAGCACCGAAGAACCGACCGGCGAGGACGTGACTCGGCGTATGGACTTTGATGTCAGCGCGGATCTCGAGGCGGACATCGCGCGGTTCGCGGCGGCGAAAGAACGCGAAGTGTCGTCTTCGATGGCGGCGTCCACGGGTGCGGGCGCGGAGGAGGGAGCGAGCGCGATGGATGGGATCAAAGAGGCGATCGATACCTTTCTCTTGTATGACTTTTTCGTCATCTTGTTCATCCTGGCGTGGTTGATTCTCGGCGTCGGTGTGCGGTTGAGTAAGGGTAATGGTTTGTCGTATGATGAACCGTTCTTGGGGACGTGGCTATTCTTGTGGCCGTGGTTGTTTCAACCGCTGTTGGGGGTGCACATGCTCGCGACGCTTGTGTCGCCAGCGATCGGTTGGGCAAAGAAGAAACAGTTGCTCGGCGACGACGTGTGGCAATGATTAGAATGGAGGTTTGAGAAATAATACACATCCGAATATTATTAAAATTTACATGCGATGAGAACGGTGACCGTCGTGAGGGCGTTCTTTTGGCCCGTAGAGTTCCTTGCGACCCGCGAGCTTCATGAAGTGTCGAGCGCTCTCGATCAGGTTTTCCGAGTGCGCGTAGAGAGACCCGCCGATGAGGAGCAAGAGATCCGGACCGTATACCTCGCGCATTTGCGCGATGCGTTCGAGGGTCATGCCTCCACCGGGCGACGGTAGAATGGACGGCATGTTGCCCATCGGTCTGGTGCAGCCGGCGTTGATGGCTTGGCATTCCTCCACACTAAAGCCAAATCTGCCGCCGAAAGACGGGAACACAGTGGCGTCCGCGCCCGCGAGTCTCGGTAAAACACCAAGTAAGACCTCGTGACTGAATCCAGCGACTCTGTTCGTGCTACCACCGCCGAGCATGCACCCGAGAAGCGCTGGATGCGCGATGATGGGCAAGTTGAAGCTAGAATCCGACGCGAGTTCGCGCATGACGTCGAGACCGGTAATACCCGGAATCATCAACACGGCGCCAGCTCCGGCTTGTCTCGCAGCGTGCGCGCGCGAAATGATCAAGTGTGCCGGAGCGTTGATGCACGGCGCGTACAGACAGTTGCGTCCAGTTTCCATGTTTGCCTGAGCCACTGCCTCGGAGCACATTCGGATGCGTTCGTCGTACGGCGAGTAAGGTTGATCGGCGAGTCCATGATCATCCTTGATAATATCCACACCACCTTTGGCGAACCCATACGCAATCTCTGCGAGCTCCTGACTCGATAGACCCATCGGCTTGAGCGCAGTCATCACGAGAGGGCCCTCCGGGACACCCAAAAGTCTTCTAAGCCCATCCACGCCAAATCTTGGACCCGGGTAATCCTTCAGCACGCACGACGGGAGATGCACGTCCATCACCATGACGTTTTCCTTCATGCTCGTGTTACCGAAGATGACGTTGACGAGCTGCGTCAATTCGCCGCCCGTCGTGTCGGCGTGATAGCTCACAACGGCAAGCCAGGCGTCACGGCGATGCGCGTGCGGTCCAGTCGTCGGCTTGCTCAAAGTTTCCAATCGACCGACGACGTGCTCTCGAATCCAAGTCCCTTCTGGGACGAGCGACGAAGGAAGCTCGACCGTCTGCTCCAAACAAATCTCGAGTACGCGCTCCTTCGCTTCCACTTCGGTGCCCGCGATGAGAAGATACGTAACCTCAAATCTGTCGCTCTCAACCCCGAGCATCTTCTTGGATGTTGAAGCGCTGCGAAGCTTCTTCAAATCGCTCGGAGAGCTCGCGAACATGGCTTGAAAGTCAGGCGCGACGACTTGAAACCGCGAGTCCCCACCATGACGACCGCTCGCGTACGAAACGTTTGAAGAAGGCTTACCGCGCATCTTTGCTAAATCCGCAGGAGAGCTTGCAAACATTCCCGCGAAAGCCCCAGCGCGCGCCGCCGCGTCCGCCGAAAACTTTGGTACGGACACTGACATCCCACGTTCCGCCCCACCGACGTTTGCTCTTCGCATTTTAGCCAAATCTGCGGGAGAACTGGAGAACATGTCCGCAAAATGTACCGGTTCCTTGACCCCAACGCTCGCGTGCTCCTCCCGTTCCCTCGCCCCTAACGCCACCGGCGATCCGAACGCCGCCCTTGTCGTCGTCGTCGTCGTCGTCATGGATCGCATCTTTTTCAACGACGCCGGCGACGCCAAAAACATATCCCCGAACGTCTCCGCGACATCCTCTCTCCGTCCGACCACCGCTCTCGGTTCCTCAGCTCGGCTCGTCGTCCTTTCAGCCGTCGCGCGCATCTTGCTCAACGACGCCGGCGACGCCGCAAACATACCCGCGAAAGCGTCGTACACGTCATCATATTGTTCCACCGCACCGCTTCCGTACTTCCCGGGCGTCTTCGTTCCGTCGTGCGTCGCGACGTCGGCGATCGAAAACGCAACCGGGGAGTACGAGTAGTCGTCTCGTCCATTTGTCGTCGTCGTCGTCGTCGTCGACGAGTTGTGCGTGCGCATTTTCCTCAAAGACGCCGGCGACGCCGCGAACATATCTGCAAACGTCGGCGGCGGTACCATCGCGTCTCGTCGTCGTCGTCGCTCGCGCGTCTCGTCGTTCGTTCGTTCGTTCGCGAGGTAGACTGTGTCGATCTTGACTCGTGGGTCTAGTTTGAAAGTCTCATCCGTTCTCTGGACCGAAGGGGCTTTATTGAACACCGTAAAACAACGAAAGTAAGTAGCGCGCGTTGGATCCAGCGTTTTGTACACGTAGCTTTTGTATCATCATCATTTACAAGAATTTTCACAGAATGCTCTAGTGGAATGCGCTCGAACGCAGCCAGAGCTGTGTTCGCATGTGTGCGTTTCGGCGTGGTAGTATACACGAGCGCGCCGCCGCCCGTCCGTCAAGTCGGTCGATCGAGTAACGACAACGGTGACGGTGACGAATGCGTCTTTTACTCCTCTGGCTCGTAACTGTCGAGATAGACGTCGAGGAGCTTTTTGAATTGGGCGTCGAAGCGCTTTTCGGCGATCGGGTCGTCCGCTAGGTCGTTCCAGAACGAGCCATTCTCGGGAGACTTGTGCACCAAGAGACCGCGCTCCGAGCGACCCTCGGCGACGGCGGTGGACGCCGCTTGGGCGGCAATCTTTTCAATGTCCGACTTTCTGTTGGGCATTTTCCTGCTGAGCATGGACGCAATGTTTGCAGCGGTGAAGTTGCGCTTTACGGCCTCCTTCAGTAACACAGTGCACACGCGCAGCACGCGCTCAGAGGATGACTTGAGCTCAATGTCATTCTCGCGCAGGTATTCAATGTCCTCGTCTGCATCGAGCATGGAGATGTACTCTTTGATTTCGTCGCTGTAAGGAATGCTAGCTTGCGGCCAGAATTCCCATTCAAAGCAAACATCCTCGAGAGTGTGCGGAAGCGCGTATCCGTGGTCGATCGGGATCAGCGCCACAATCTTCCCTTCCTCGTCGCTTCGACACAAGATGTTCCCGGCGTTGCGATCAGTGTTCGCGAGACGAATATCCAACACGGTAATCTTGTGGACCTCTTCCGTAGGGAACATACTCGGTCCGTACTCTTCAGCTTCAGCCGTGTTTTCGACGTACTCTTGCAGCGAACCAAGCTTACCATCGTCTTCCTCCGCACCATCAGTCAAATTGACTAGAGACGTCGCAGGAACGCCGGCGAAACCACCGTGATCGAGCAAATAGGCAGCAACTTCACGAGTGGCACCTTCGCCCGCTCGAGTTCCCTTACGCATGCCCTCGCCATTTTGGCTGCTTCGGTGTCCTCTCGGGTTATTCGGAGCAAAAGGTTCCTCGTCTGCCGGCTTGAAGACGGCAGCCGTTTTGCCGTCTACGCCCTTCAAAAAGTAGGCGCCGCCGTTACCCCCGGAGGAGAGCTGCGGTGCCTTACCGGAGAGTAAGCCCTCGCGCGCGAGATCGAACGACGTCGAAAGCATGCCTGGACTGCCGTACGGCGTATGAGGCGCGCTCGGTGGCGAAATCGAATCCTCGCCGCTCGCATTGCTTCTGAGTGACATGTGCGAGTTGACGGAAGCCCGCGCGTTCCATGAAGAGTGAATCAAGCTACGACCTCCGAAAGATCCCGTGCCGAAAGAGGTAGACCTTGGCGAAGGGATCGGCACTGAATTTGTGCCCACACTTCTCGGTGACGTTCTGGGAATGTGTGGACGCAGTTCGAGCGACCCAGCTCCGTAAAGACTGAGAGGACCGCTGCGAAGACTGCCACCTGGGTAAATGTTTACGCTTCCCGTCCGTCTATGGGTGTACCTGGCGCTGTCCACCGAGCTCGGTCTCATCACGCTCAACTGGTCGCGGAAATTTTCTGTAGTTTTGTTCACGCTCAAACGGATTTCCAACTCGTTGTTCGATCTCAGAGCCACATTGACGTTGGCGTCTCGCTTGACATACAAGTGAACGAGTGCGTTGTGTTCCAAGCCTTCGCTCTCAATCGTCGATTCGTTATCGAGCTCCTTACCGCGAACAACCATGCTCATTCCAGTCGACGAATCGACATCGCTCAGAAGTCTCTCTCTAGACGCTTCTAAATCGTCGGCGTTGGAAACCAAGCGCTTAATCTCGCCAATCGTTTGCGTCTTGTTCAACGGCAACCAGTACTCGCGCTCGTCAATGTCACCCGCCTCGTTTACGTTGACAACCGCCTTGACTCGAATGTACTGCAAATCCGCGAGCTTCATGACAACCTCTCGGTACTCATCCGGATCGTCCAATTTCGAGCACAAATCATCTCTATTGAGCTGCTCTGGAAGTGATGCATCACCCAAAAGCAAGCGCGACGATCGAGAAAACACGTGTCTGTGCTTTGTAAACCACTCAGGCTTCATGCTCAACGTCAAAGACGTTACGACTTGAGAACGCAACACCTCCATCGGCTTCGACGATCCATTCTTAAGCATGATTCGAATATCATTCTTCGGCACAGTAAGTTCCTCCGCCTTGAGCAAACTTGTCTCCCCTTCATCTGTTCCGTCCGACCCACGCGGAGAAGCCACTGTCGTCGGCGAAGGCGGAAATCCACCCTCGTCGCCGGTATCTGTCGTCGTTTTCACGTTGAAACCGAGCGCGACGCGCGCCGGCGTATTCTTCGCCTCTCTTTTCGGCGTCGTCAACACCAGATCATCCTCCAACGTCGTCATTTTCTCAATCAACTAACCACACCCACCCTCTCCTCTCTCTCTCTCTCTCTCCCTCTCTCTCTCTCTCTCTCCCTCTCTCTCTCTCTCTCTCCCTCTCTCTCTAGGTGGGCACCGTGAGTGAGCGCAACCGCCAACCTCACCTCGCGCGCGCCAGCCGCTCTCGACGAGAATACTCCGACCCGCGACGTCGACGTTGTCGACCACGCCGTCGATTCCGATCGAAAAATTTATCTCCCCTCTGATTCCGTCACGCCGTCGACGTCGCCGTCGCGTCGCGCGCACCCGCGTCGAATCCTCCACCGAAAAACCGGAACCGAATCCCGTCTCGCGTTCCACGACACGAGTCAGCGGCGGTGGGGGACGAAACGGACGTCCCGTTTTCGACGACGTCCGCGACTATGTATCGACGCGACGAACCGAAACTCTATTCGATTCAATTCAATTCAACGCGACGCGACGCGATCCGTCCCCGCCCCGACGCCCGTCGGTGCGTTTCCTCGACGAAGAGCCCCCGTCGCGCCCGCGCGTCCGTCGGGCGCGTCCGTCTCGCTCTGACGTGTCGCGAGCGCGCGGGCGGTGCCTTCTTTTTTTTTTCTTGGTGTCCCCGAGAGGGTGGGGGGAGTCCCTCCTGGTTTTATTGATTCGTGAACCGTTGATGGACATAATGTTGGAACGTGATATATGTGTAAACAGTGAGATGATAATTAAAAATGGTGCCCAGAGTCGTTCCGTGGACGCGCGTGGACGCGCGCCAGTCGCACGCGGCGACTGGACTCGAGTGGACTGGACTCGGACTCGGACGGATGGCGACGCGATGTGCGCCGACGACGTCGACGACGACGACGACGACGGTGTCGCGCGTCGGATGCGGTCGTCGTCTCGATGGTGGTGGCAAGGCGCGACGCGTCGCGCGCAGAGCTGGAAGAGTGATGAGTGCGAAAAGCGCAACGAGGCTGCGCGTGGTGGCGGCGGTGAGAAGGGACGATGACGCGGACGGCGACGCGGATGGCGACGCGGGTGAGGACGATGAGACGATCACGCGGGTGAACGCGGCGTCGGAGGTGTTGGATAAGATTATCCGGGAGACGGTCGAGGCGATATTCGTCGAGGAAGCGGCGACGGAGGTGTTCAACGAGGTGAGCGAGACGGGCGAACGCGTGACGCCGGCTGAATCAGTGGATAAACGGGCGATTTTGAGAGGGGTGGTGCGGTCGCATTTTGAAGAGTTGGATGGGTCGTTTTTAGCCGCGCTCGGGGCGTACGTGCAGGCGAGCGAGGCGAGCGGGGACTTGCAGTTGGTGTCGCTGCTCAACGCAATTAAGGAGGAGACGTTGGCGACGGTGACGGATTCCTGGACAGATGAGATGCAGGTTGTGCAGCTCGTGGCGAGGTTGAAGACGGCGGAAGATAGGTTTGAAGTGATGAAGACGGCGCACTCGGGCGGTGGGGTGGCACTGGGAGACGTCAAGGTGCCGGGAGTGACGGTGGAAAAGGTTGAGCGAGCGGCGGCGCAGCTCGTCGACGAAATGGAGCTCCAGGAGCAGGTTCCCAACTGGGAACTGCTCTATCAGGTGATCGTCGTGCGGGAGACGGCGAGACAGCTCTCAAAAGCGGTAGACGAGAACGGGATATACAGCGAAACGGTGGTTTCTGGGTCGTTTGCGCCCTCTGAACTTCCAAAGGCTGAGGCGGCGCTCATCAAGGAGCTCGTCGTCATCGGAGCCATGGAAGAACGACGCGCGAAACTCGCCTCGCTGTTTGACAAAGTGAAGGAATCTATCGATAAAAGCGCGCAAACAGCGGGACCGTCGGGTAAAATCAAACTTAAAGCGACCACCAGGGGATTTCAGCCCCGGTCTGACAAGTCGAGTTCTGGCGGTTTGGACGTTAAAGATGTTCGGCCCGGTCGACTCATCGATAGTATCATCAATCTCAGAGTTTCGCTCATGGCGGAAGGCGAAAGTTCTCGAGCGGTTGTTCATCGGCTGGGACAGCTGTACTTTGAGGCGTGCGATGTCATGATGGAGAATGCAAATGTTGGATGATTTGCTTGTAATACAATTTTTTAATACCAGCCGCTTTTAATCTTCCTCCTCCTCCTCGAGCGTGTCGAGTTCGCTACAAGTCGACTGATCTAACTGAGAACTGTGTTGACGTTCAAGGCCAAGCGCGCCAGTTTGCACTTTGTTTTGCACGTTGAGAGCAGCGATGCTTTCTAGCACTTGAGAAACTTGAGACGCCGACGGTTGAGAAATTGGTGCGTCTGGAACGTGCAAATCCAGAGAGCCGCTACTACTCGACGTGGCACCGAGATCTCTGATACTTTGCACTCGTTTCGGCGCGAAACTACTCGGTATTTCAGCGGTCGCGTCATCCGAAATAGCTTTTGAAACCATGGACATTGCTTCGACTGAGAGCGAACGCAACAGGCTTGGCGCTGTGCGGATGAATGTCTCCTTCTTCGGCGCTTCTGGAGTCAGACACACGCACACAACCGAAACGTTGTCTGAACTATCCCTTCGAAGCGCCTCGGATGCTAGTTCCTTCGCAGCTTTGGCCGGATCATTGTGCTGCCGAAGACTTGCCCTGGCCATGTCTATGGCGTTTTGCGAGCTGAAGACATCCCACAGTCCGTCGCACGCGAGAATTAAAAACTCATCATCCTCCGTCAGACGCGTCTTTTCAATCTCGGGATCGACAGTCAACGGTCCTGTTTTACCTCCTCGACCTTTGAGGCCTTCTAGATGCCAGTCACCGAACGCTCTGGATACGCCCAGCAAGCCATTGACATATCCATCCTCGACGAAACCGCCCGCGTTTTTAATACGCTCCATTTCCCCTTCTGAACTCGGCTTTTGATCAATCGACAGGTCGATCGCTTTACCTTTACGACTCAATACTGCCCTACAATCGCCCGCATTCGCAATATACAGCTTACCGCCGATCACGCAAGCGGCCAAGCCCGTGCTCCCGCTCGTTTCGCCCGGTCCGCAAGAGTCATAAAAATCCTGGTCAGTCCTGTAAAAAGCCTCCTTCAGCGCGAGTTCAGGATCTATGATGAAGTTCGCATTCTGAACGACGTTTCGCATCAGATTGTTTCGTAAAAACTCCGCCGCCCCTCGACCACCGTGACCATCAAAGACGCCGTAAAAAGCCACGATTTCCTCTGCGCCCTCAACCGCGACGTTATCGTCGAGCACAGTCGTGTCCTCCATATTCTGTCTGCATCCCACTTCACCGTGTTCACCGCTCCTCAGACTAGGCGAGTACGATCTCTCAGTGCCAACCTCTCCGGTTTCCTACAAAGCAAAGCGATATCTCGTCGTCAGTTTCGTTTCGTCGCATCAATTTTGTCTTTGTCTGCGTCTTTGTCTTCGAGCAGAGGTTGGGTTGAAAGCGTCTCCTGAATGAATTTCCATCTCTCGCGTCGCGCGTTCGCATCGTCCGATTCGACGCACCTTTCCAGACTCAGCGCTCAACGCGGAGGACGACATTTTAACCCCTCCGACGGCGTTCTCGACGCGTCCAACGCCCGCGTTCCGCGAGAATAGTCAAACGACTCGTTCGTGAGTCAGCTCAAGTTCAAAACGATAGCGCGTCCGCGGTCACTCGCGGACGTCCTTCGCCTCGTACACCGCTTCGCTGGGTCGGTTCTTCCTCTCGGGCGACGCGATGTCCACCCTCGCGCGTTCGTGCGCGACGCGATGTCCGCCCTCGCGCGGCGGACGCGACGCGTTGTGTCGAGAAGGTTTGAACAGACTTCTTAATCAGACTGCGTTTCCAGTTGAGGTATTCCAGTTGTACGAACTCGTCTCGTCTCGTCTCGTCTCGCGTCGACCGTGAACACGATGGCGAATACGACTATGATTGTGTTGAATGTGTGTCATTTAAAAATCAATAGATTGGACGTCCGTAGGTCGTCGTCTACTTGCCGTACTTTTCCTTGAGTGAAGCCACGAGCGCCACGTACGCCGTCATGGCGTCCTCCTTGGACATGCCTTCTCTCGACTTCCACGCGTCCCACTTCGCCTTGCCCTTAAAATCGAGCATACCCGGTCGTGCCGTGTTCACATCACCGACATTGGCTTGTTTATACAACCCGTAGAGGTCGAGCATCTCTTCTTGCGTCGTCTAGATCGTCGGAAGATACAAAAGGTGTCAGCGTTCCGTCAGTCAGTCAGCACATCACTCCCCCCTTTGTCGTCGCGCGCGTCGTCGCACGCATCGTTGCGAGCGTTGCCGTAATCATCATCGTCGACGTCGTCGTCCTACCTCGCTGACAGCCTTGATCGCCTCCGCGGCGGCATCGAACTCTTCCTTGGAAACCATCGTCGCTCTCGTGTGTTGCGTCAGTGTGTGGAGCGTCCAAAACTCCAAATGCATCGCACTCCACGCGTCGTCGTCGTCGTCGTCGTCGTCATGATGATGATAACATCGACCGGTGCGCACGCGTTGTCATCGATGGATTCAGATGACCCGCGCGCGCGCGTCGCGACGACGACGACGACGACGACAACGCACGAAAACTGGTTGGACTCTGATGCCGATGTTGACGCGTCCACTCGTTGGATTACCAATGAACAGACCACGGATGACGCACGAAGGACGTACCTGTCGTACCCGAGCTACCCGCCGTACCCGAACTACTCGCGTGCGCCGGCTCCGCGGACGCAGCCGCGACCGCCGCGACCGCCGCCGGTGCCGCACCCGCCGCACGCGCCGAGACCGAGTCCGGAGAGCCCGCCGAGTCCAGAGAGCCCGCCGATGCCTCCGCCGCCAATGGGGACGGAATCGGGCGTGGACGCGACGGCGTTGATGATTTTTAGTGCGCTAAGTGTTGCGTTCGCCGTCGGAGCGTGTTACGTGGTGATGTGGTACGGTGGCGAGGAGGAACATAACGGCGGTGGCGGAGGAAGGCGATGCGAAGGAGTGGGCGGCGCGCGACGGCCGCGAGTGAGTCGGGAGATGAGTTTAAAAGAAGAGTTGGTGGATTTTGCGGATTACGCGCGGAAAGAGATTGCGAGCGGGGCAAGATCAGCCATCGTGCGCGTGCAGAGGTTGACGCACCGGGATGAAGGCGAAGAAGGCGACAACGAGTCCTGGCGCAGACTGAGCGATACGAATCCATTCGTGAGATGGCTCAAGAGACAACTTACGGATGAGGAGGACGTCGAGGCGCTGGGAGAGAGCTTGATAGATGAGGACGACGACGATTACGGGGATTTGCTCGCCGAGCCGTACTCGGAATTCACAGATTACTTTGAATCCGCCAATGCGGCGCCCGAGAATTTGGAAGACGTCGAAGACGCGTCCTTTGTGCGCCTGCCGGCGCGCAATCGCAGCAAAAATCCGGGATGGCTCGCGTCGGGCGAAGCCGACGCCGATTGAATAGACCTTAGAAGAAGACGCACGAAATTCGATTCTTTTCGAGTCGACCGCGTTTGTAGAACACACTGTAGCACTGTAGCGCACGGCGCGAATTATTACTATTTACACTCGTTTATTTTTTCCTACTGTACCTACTCGTCGACTCTCGCCACCTTGCGATCCTCAACCTCACCCGTGACTGGATCTTGAAACTCTGTCCACGAAATCGGAAGCATCACCTCTCCCGATTCACTGTGCACCGCCTGAACGACCCCGAGCTCGTCGCTCGCAGTCGTCAGGTAAAAGCTCCTCGCGTCCCCGAGCGATAAAACCTTTGCCCGCACAACGTCTCCGCTCCTAAAGCACAGATCCAGCTCCACCTTATCAATCTCAAACGCTCGCACGTCTTGTTTCCTCACCACACCCATGAACCCACCGCCCGTCGGCGACCGTCCGTTTACCGCCAAAATCTCCACGTGCGCCGCCTTTTCCTGCACCCGCGTCACCCGTCCGTACACGACGTCATCCACTCTCGGCACCACGGGATCACCCGCCCGTCGTCGAACGGCGTACACCATCGTCGTCGACCGTCCTCCATCCGCCGCCGCCGCCGCCGCCGATCCATCCGCCGCCGCCGTCGTCGTCGCGACCGCGCCGCACACGCTCGCCCGAACCACCCCCGCGTGGTCCACGTACGTCCCCGCGCCCGCCTCCCCGTCTCGCGCGATCGCGTCCCCGGGGCACACCCACGTTCCCGCATCCAGCGCCGACATCCCGTCTCTCGCCGTCCGTCGTTCCCGTCCGTCGTTCCCGTCCGCGACCGAGTGCGCGTGTGTGTGCGTCACCAACTCTCTCTCTCTCTCGCTCATCATGCGTTCAATTTATTTTACACGTGGTAGCCACCCCATGATTCGTCAGTCGGTCGAGACGGGGTCCCTCCCTCCCTCCCTTTTCTGTCTACCGAACGCGCACGTGGGTAGTCAAAATGTGTGAGTAAACAGTGCTAACCACGAACAGTCGGGACGCACCGGTCGACACATCCGCGACGGTTGGTGCCTTTGCGTGTTCGAGCGCGCGTCGTCGCCGGCACACACGCGCGCGCGACGCACGATCGTACGAACCGACGACGCGCGAGACGAGGATAAAACCGCGTTCCCTCTCGTAAATTAATCACACCACCGACGCATTCGACAGCAAACATGCAAACGACGATGCGCGTCTCGGCGATGCGAACGCCGATCGATTTCAAGACGCGAACCGCGACGGTTCGCGCCTCTTCGACGAAGACGAGGATGACGGCGACGCCGCGGGCGACGCTCGGACGCGTCGGACGATCCGGGGAAATTTTATCCGTCGGATCGGCCGCGCGCCGGGGGCGTTGGGCGACGTCCGGCGCGGTCGGCGCGGCTGGTGAGGCGTTCGGCGAAGCTGTCGACAGAAGGGCGACGCTTGAAAACGCTGCCGCGGTCGATGGCGCCGCTGGTGTCGTCGCGACCGAGGCGGCGACGGCGGTTCCGGCGATCAAGGGACTCGGAAAGTTTAAAAAGCCGCTCATCGCGGGCGCGGCCGGACTCGCGGCGATGACGCTCGCGGGACCGGCGTCCGCCGCGGCGGCGGCGGTTCCGGCGGTTGTCGCCGCGGATACGTGCTGGATTTTGATTTCCTCGGCGCTCGTGCTTTTCATGACCATTCCGGGTTTGGCTGCGTTCTACGCCGGCTTGGTGAGACGTAACAACACTTTGAGCGTGTTGATTCAGTGCTTCGCGCTCACGGCGCACATGTCCTTCTTGTGGTTCTTGTGCGGCTACTCTCTGTCCTTCAGCAGCGTCGGCATGACGGAGGGCGTCACGACGCTCGCGTCCTTCATCGGTGGTTTCGACAAGGTTGGCCTCGCCGGTGTGAGCATGGCTTCCGTCGCGGGCACCATCCCGGAAGCCCTCTGGGTCTTGTACCAAATGACTTTCGCCATCATTACCCCGGCGCTCATGATTGGTTCTCTCGTCGAGCGAATGAAGTTCAACGCCGTCATGTGGTTCTGCACTCTTTGGATGTTTGCCGTGTACTTCCCGGCTTGCCACATGGTCTGGGGCGGCGCTGGTGCCTTCTTCGCTGACATGGGCGTTCTCGACTTTGCGGGTGGCATTGTCGTGCACATCACCGCCGGTATCGGTGCCCTCGTCGCGGCCATGTACCTCGGCCCGCGCAAGGATGCAAAGATTCATCAAGGCAACTTGGTGCTCACCTTCCTCGGTACCGCCATGCTTTGGGTTGGCTGGTTCGGCTTCAACGGTGGCTCCGCGGGTGCCGCCTCCGCGGGCGCCGCGTTCGCGTGCCTCGCGACGCAGCTCTCCGCCTCCGTCGCCGCCATGGTGTGGACCGCGTGGGACGTCATTGAAAACGGCAAAGTTTCTGTTCTCGGCACGTGCACGGCCTCCATCGCTGGTCTCGCCGCCATCACCCCGGCGGCTGGCTTCGTCGGCCCGGTTGGTGCCGTGTTGATGGGTCTCTGCTCCGCCATCGTCTGTCGATTCTTCTCCACGACTGTCAAGGAAAAGTTTGGTTATGACGACGCGCTTGATGTCTTTGGCGTCCACGGCGTCGGCGGATTCTTGGGTACCATCTTGCTCGGTGTCCTCGCCTCCCCGGCTTTGGGTGGCTTCAACGACGTGCCGGTGCTCAAGCAAACCGCTGTGCAAGTCTTCGCTGCCGTTAGCACCGCGGTGTACACCGCCGCCGCGTCCTGGGTCTGCCTCAAGTTGACGGACAAGATTTGCAACGGCGTCCGTGTGTCCGATGAAGCCGAAGAAATGGGCCTCGACTTATACTCTCATGGCGAAACTGCCTACTCGCCGATGCCCGCTACCCGATAATTGGGCGCACAAGCATTTGCGCACAAATGAGAGACAATTTAACACCCAAGCTCTGGTGTACGCAATGTATCCACCAGTGTACTTTCGAAGCAAACTGTAAAATGGACCGTCGTGACTGCGACGGCAATATGCAACACATTTCATTTTAATATTTCTCGTTCTTTCAATACCGACGTATTACACAGTAATAATTTATTCATTACACGCACTCTATTACTTTTTCGCGCGGTAGTCAATCCCGTTATCTTGGAGCAACCTCTGAATCTTCCCCCAGTTGCCATCCGGAATGTCACTCGCGTCGACGCCAGCCTTCTTCAACAACTCGCGTCCCTTCTTTTCCTTTTCCGCCAATATCGCCGTCCCGAGCGTTTGTGGAATCCCCCAGCACACGGCGACGCAAGTGAACCCCAAAAGCGCGGGATTCGACGTCGATCCTTCCGTCGCCGAGCTCCACGACGTCGCGTCGACGGCGTCAGCGAGCGCTGGAAATACGATGCTCGTCGTGGATAACGCAGCCGCGGTTAACGAATTGAAGACGATGTTCGTCGCATCCTTCGCCGCGGCCGAGGCGAAGACGGGCGACGATCGTCGCGGTCGCTGCGCGCGCGGCGTCTTCGACGACGACGTTGGCGCGCGAGTGACGGAGAGCGGTACGCGTGCGAGGGTGAAGTGCTGAGTCATCTTGTGAGGACGCCGGGCAACTGTTCTCGCGACAAACTTTTACGACGATGTTACAAACGATTATCATTCCCCGGTTGTCGATCGCTGAGAGTCCGGACTAAGCGCGGGGGTGGAAAATTCAGCGGCGGCGCGAAGCTTGCGTACCATTCGAACGTAGGCATTCATGGCGAGTTGCGGTTTGGTACCCAGAAAGTGTTCCCAAGCGGCGTACTTTGCGCGTCCTTTGGAATCGAGAATGCCCGGACGCTTGGCGAGCGTGGAATCACCCACGGTGGCTTGCTTATATAAACCGTAGAGGGTGAGAATTTCATCCACGGATGCGTGACCGAGACTGTCTTTCATCGCGTCGCTCGCTTGGATGAATTCCTCTTGCGTAACGTCTCTGTGATCGTCGTTGGTGGTGTCGATGGTTTGAAGTTCCACTTCGTCGTCGTCCGAGACGGTTTGTCGTCGTCCTCCGCGACTGGCCCGTCGACCCCCCTCGATCGAATTTTCTCTCGCGAATAAAATTTCGTAACTCGCGACGTGAGAAATGCTCTGAGAATCGTGCCCATCGCTTCCAAATATGTAATCTAAGACGTTTAGGTACTTGCTCCTAAAGACGTCGCGCTCGGCGTTGTAACAATGCATTATTGTCGCCGAAGCCAGGGAGAAGAGAAACACGTCTCCTCTTTGACGCTGTACCCACCCAGGAACGAGACCTCGGTACACAGCCATGAGCGCCGCGGTCTCGAGGGCGCGCGACGCGCAATACATGGCGAGTTCCATGCGTCTAGACTTCTTTTCGACGAAAGTGGCGAGGCCCGCCATGGAGACGCCAACGGTGAGCGATCGCTTGTCACACCGACCAAACACTCTATTCGCCACGTCAACCCCGCTCCAGGCCGCGCCGACGTACGAGGAGAGAAACAACGCAGATCTCGCGGAGCCGATGGCGATTCGCCCGAGTAGATCTGGGCCTTTTTCCGACGAGAACAGCTTCTCTCGATGAATCATGAGTGCCGGAACAAGGTAGACGGGCAAGTAGACGCTAAAAGTTGAAGCGAAAGACTTGGCCACGTGCGTGAGGAAATGCTCCGGATTGGATGCATTCTTGAAAAAGATCAACCTATACAGAGCCAACTTATCGATAGCGCCACCGGAACCGACCGCGAGTTCGCTCGCCAGAGTCCTATTCGCAACGTCGCGCGCCGAATCTGTCGCCGACCACGACGACGATGTCGCCAATTTTGAACACAATGCTCTCGCTTCCTCATCACCCTTAGCCTCACACAGCGCCCTCAACGCCCCGTACTCCTCTAAGCTCTTCCCTCCGTGCACGTCTAAAAAGTGTTTATACGCCGGTTCCACCGTGTCCGGCTTCATGATGAACGCAGACAATATAACTGCCGCGCTTCCCACCATCAGTGCCACGTCTCCGTGTTCGTACTTTGTCACCCGCATCACCCGCTTCAACCTCTCATTCTCGCTTTTCTGCGCCACCCTCGTCATTAACACGACCGACCTCACCCAAATGTACCCCGCCAATCCGTAATGCCGCGCGTCACGTCCCGTCAACAACAAAGACGGCCCGGCGCACGCACCCGCTAGCGCGCACCTCCAACGCGCGCTTGACTCCGCCCCAAACTTCTTCCTCAACCCCTCATCCACGACGACGTACGTCCCCGCGAACGCGGCGAGAAACCCTGCATACCGCAACACATCCTCTGATGCCCGAATCACCCTCTGCATCGACGCCGGCGTCGCTTTCCGTCCACCTCGCGTCGTTTTCAATGCGTACTTGCCCAAACGTAATCCGCCTCGAAGCGCCGCGCCGATTGCCGCTCCTCGCATCGTCGCCGTCGTCATCCTCGCTCGCGCTCGCGCCGCATCGTAACGCGCATCCTCTACATCCATGGGCGCCCCTGCGGGCATGCGTTCCGCCGTTTCCGACGATATCGACGACCTTGCTCGTCGGTGCGTCTTCTTCCCGTTATCAACGTGGTGATTCTGACTCATGTCGTCCGTCCGCGCGATGTATCGACTCTTGATGAGGAAAGAAGGATCTCGCGGTACCTCTCTATCTGTACGCCGGACGCTCCACCGAACTCGTATGCGTCGCCCGTTCTCTATTCGAGACGCGCGTGCGAGTGAGGCTGAAGCGCTGAAAACGAAACGGAAAATCTTTTTGTTTACTCGTCATTGCTATGCGCGCGCACGTCGCGCCATCGTCGAACACCGCGACGACGACGAGGCGACGTCGGGAGGAGCGTCGCGGAATGCGTCATCATCGTGCGGCGACGACGAGGGATGATGACGCCGGTGATAAAAAGGTTGACGACGATGAGAGACTGGTGAACATGTTTAGAAACTACGAAAACCGAACGGCGTTCGCGCCGGCGACAAAGAAACGATTGCCGGTGACGCTGGTGACGGGGTTTCTCGGGAGTGGGAAGACGACGTTGGCGAAGAGGGCGTTGGAGAATAGGCGTTCGTTGAGAGTGGCGGCGGCGGTGAATGATTTTGCGGCGGTAAACGTGGATGCGCGGTTGGTGCGAAGAGCGACAGAGGTGACGATGCATGGGAACGGGAACGGGCGTGATGGTGGTGGTACTGCGCACTCGTCGTCGTCGTCGTCGGGGACGGTGCAGGTAACGGAACTGACGAATGGATGTTTGTGTTGTACGCTGCGAGACGATTTGGAAAAGGGCGTGGTGGAGTTGTTAAACGCAGATGCGGACGGGAGCGATTTGGGGTTGTTTGATTACTTGTTGATCGAGACGAGCGGTTTGGTGGATCCGGTAGAAGTGGTTTCGAGACTAGACCGCAACTTTGGGGCACTGACGAGGGCGAGGCTTGATGGGGTTGTGTGCGTCGTCGATGCCGAGACAGCGGCGGATGGAGGGCCTTTGGTGGAACGAGAAGTGTGGGATGCGCAGTTGGCGTGTGCGGACATCGTCTTGCTCAATAAGATTGATTTGCTTCAAGGGGAAGAGGAAAGGTTACGGAGTGCGAAAGATTTGGTTGCGTCGAAAGCGCCGGGGGCGAGAGTGATTGAGTGCGTCAACGCCAACGCTCCGCTCACAAGCATACTAGACGTGGAAATGTTACCGCAGCCAGAGGGCAAGAGCGGTCACGACTGGGGTACCGGTCCGCTCCCGTACGTGATATCGCCGACGGGTGGCCGTCTTCGTAAACAAATACCCGAGGACGCGCCCAAGATTGTGACTCGAGGACCGCTTTCACTCAATAAAAAGACAACGCACTTTGCAGGAGGCAAGCAGTCGATGTGCAACTCGTTCGCGTACGAGACGTCTTCACCCCTCGTGTTCGCTCGATTTCAGCACTGGGCGACGAAGATGATTCCCAATGCTACTTTGCGCTCAAAAGGTGTCTTGACGGTCACCGAAGATGCGAACATGATTAGTTATGATTTTCACTTTTCTGGCAAGTCGCGACTGGAACTTGAGCCGAGCGTCGGCGAATTGGTCAGCGCCACGAGTACCTGCTTGGTGATCATCGGCGTCGGGCTGGATGAAGAGTCTGTCATGCGTGATATTCGCGCCTTGGAGACACCCTTACCGGATGATGCGGTCAAAGTGACGCGGGAAGTGAAACGACTCGTCGCTGCGACGATGGGGGAGGATTTACGATTTGAAGTCGACGAAAACTCCTTGGTGGACGACAGCGCCTTGGTCTCGTTTCGGCTCACGGGCGCCGCCTCGAATGGATTCACAACCGCAGAACTTGAGGAATCGCACGGCATGGATTTTAACGCCATGAATATCGATTTGCTCCGCGCGGTGAATACATCCGGACAAGGTGTGTGCCTAGCGCTGACGAATCGCGAAGACAAGCGCACAAAGTTTGGCGCTGCGCAAGTCTTCTTGCGGCTCGCCGTCCTGAGCGGATTCGAAGACGATTATTCTGATCCAACGACTTTGGCGTCGGCGTGTGTAGACGCTCAGTGGATACAAATTCGCGAGCGGGCGACTTCTGTACTCGAGCGTTACGTCTCTCATATTCCTCAATGCAAGTGCGGTTTCTGATGTTGTTACAACAAGCGGCGTGCGCGCGTAGTAATAGTTATTAGCTCGCGTTGTCAAGCGCATAGATGTACATTTGTTTTTTTGTTTCTTCTTCCCTTCAACGCGCGCTCTTCGACGTCTTCTTCTTTCCCTTTTGTTGCTCTTCGATGGCAAACGTCAGTTTATGTAACACCGACTCCCCATCCTCGCCGGCGATGAGCTCCCAAACCTTTTCAGAACCCCGATAGATTTGCAACGTGGGCATCTTCGTCACCCCACACTTACGAATCATCGCCTGCGGCACCGCATTCACGTCCACGACGCAAAATTTCACCGCGTTCGGATCGTGTCGGCTCGCATATTTTTCCAACTTTCCTTTAAGAAACACACACTTCCTACACCACGTCGCCATGAAATCCACCACCACGACCCGATTCTCCTCCGCGATCGCCGCCTCAAACTCCTCGCTCGACGTGATCTTTTCCAACTCTCGTCTCGGTGCCGCCTCCATCGCGCGCGTCGTCGTCGTCGCGCATCGTCGCGCGTTCCGTCCTCGCGCGCGCTGCTGACGAGGATCGTCAACGACTTTTACATCTGCGCTCGAACGCAGTCGTCTTCCTCGAAACGCGCTTCGACGTATCGCCGAGACCGAAACCGACGACTTAGAGGTCACACACGACGACATCGTCGTCGACGACCCGCGCATCGTCGTATCGCGGCCGAACCCGTTCGTTCGGAGAGTCACGCAGTGCTGACTTAATGTTTCGAATCCAACGAAACTTTGAAAATTGCTATCAAAAGACGAGTCATGAACCGTAAAAATGGATAGGGGGTCCACCCAAACAACACTCGCGTGCGTTTTCCCACGATGCGAAACGCCACTCCACGCCGAGCGTGTGCGGCGAACATGTCTCGCGATGACGCCGATGGGGGAATGACGCGACGCGACGCGCTCGTCACGCTCGGACTCGTCGGTGGTTTGGCCGATGGATGCGATGGATCGAATGGTTTCACGACGACGAAGCGTGACGACAGTGCGTTTTGTTCAGCAGCAGTGGGTTTGGATGTGGATGAGAAGGAGATTCGACGCGCGTATCGAGCGTTGTGTTTGCGGTGGCACCCAGATAAGAACCCCGATGATCCGGAAGGGGCGAAGGAGAAGTTTACGAGAATCACGGCGGCGTATCACACGCTGACGACAGCGAATTTTGATTACGAGAGGTGGAGGAGGACGTACGAGATTCCTCCGTTGCAAAGCTTGGAGGACGTGTTGAAATTGGCGCTGTCGGGTGCGGATCCGTTTGAGATTGACGCGATGCTTCGGGCGAGAGGGGAGTATCGACCGCACGTCAACTTTGGGGTGGATGTGCGCGTGCCGTGGCAGGCTGGGGAGAAACCAGAGGCGAGTTTTCACGTGCGCGAGTCAGAGTACAGCACCACGCGGGCGTTGGGAGACGGCGCGAATGCGGCGGTACGAGCCTGGACAGAGGGGAAAATGGCCGGTTCGAGCGAAGATCGTCCTTGGGAACGCATCGGTGGCGTCGGGTTCGATGGCGCCGCGGTCAAGTCCAAGAAATCACTCGGTTGGATGAGCGGAGGCGCCACCGCCTTTGAGGATGCGCGGAGCGACTTGGATTCTTCTAGCGCTGAGGCTCAAGCGGTTGCGGAATCGATGAACGACAAGGGGATGGATGCGTTTAAAAGGAAGGACTTTGAGCTCGCTTACAACTATTACGTCGAAGCCGTCCGCTTGGCACCGGGTAAGATTGCGTATTTGGGTAATCAAGCCGCGACGGCGCTCAAACTCGGCGGCGACGCCTCGTCTCCCAAAGGACGAGAGTACGTCGAGGCAGCCATCGTCGCGTGCGAGAACGCCATTGCGTTGGAAGACAACTACATCAGAGGATATGTCCGCGCGGGTAAGGCTTTGCTGCTCCTAGGCGACCAAAAGGGTGACGTTGCGAGACTAAAGCGAGCTGAGGTTATGTTAACCAAGGCTTTGGAACTCGATCCAACCAACGCCGGGGCCAAGACGACGCTCAAGGACGTCGGCATCAGCTTACAATTATACGATAGCGATAACGATTAGCAAAGCAGTAGAAGATTCATTTTCATCGATTCAACCTATGTATTTGAATTTGATAAACAACTAGTCGAGCAAATCGAGCTCGATCGGCGTGTCCCCTTCGTCGTCTGACTGTTCAGGTAACGCAGCTAATTGCCGAAGCACAATGTCCGACAAACGAGCACGAGCACCGTTCGCGGTACCGCCCGCTCGCAAGTGCTCCAATGCCTCTTCAGTTCCGTTTTGTAAACTGAAAGCGCGATAAATCGCGCGTTCGGCTTGAGCGCGAACATCAGAAGAGCGATCCGCCACGGCGCATTCAGCCAATGTGGGCATGAAAGACTCAAAGTGTGGACACATTTCCGATGGGCCCGCGGCCCGAATGATGACGCGGATGGCCCGAGTGGCGGCGAAACGAACTTCAATCACCGCGTCGCGCAGCAATTTGTTGAGCACGGGCATAAGTTTTGCCAGGTACGGCGAAGAAGCGCCCAACGCAGACACTGACACAGCTGCGAGAGCACCCAATCCTCTAGCGGCAGCTGCGCGGCTCGGTGCTCTGTCGTCCGCGGACGCTCGCACCAAGGCGTTCAGTGTGATGGACGAATATTCATCCATGATCATCTGCGCGTTGGCGCGCGAAATTTGACACAGCGCCTCAGAGATGCCCTCTCTGTGTTCCGGCGAAGTCGCTTCTGCAACGTTGAGTTTCTCAAGAGTCACGCTGCGCTCTTCCGCGGTGCAATACGAGAACGAACGCGCGAGAGCGAGACTGGCACACTTTCGTTCACCCCCAGAACCAGACGACAGAGATTGCGTGGCAGATTCCACAGCCCGCGTAATATTGGGAGCTGTGATATTCTTGCCGCCGTGAGCGATGACGCCCGCGATCGCCTTGAGTGTGGACTCTCGCACGCCGGGCTCGGTAGACTCTGCCTCAACGGTTGTGATGAGGTCATTTATCAATGCATCGACGCGCGTTTGTAAGGTCATCAACAAACCGATCGCCGTGGCCGCTTTCATGCGTACAGACATGTGCATATCCGAAAGACACTTCACAAAGGTTGTTTGCAGCTGAGGCACAAACGGTTTGAGCGCTATGCCACCCTTGTTGATCAACGCGGACAGTGACTCGAGAATCGCGCCCTTGACCGCACTCGGGTGCTTGTCTCCAACAACACGAATAAGAGGACCGGTGATCGCGATCACATGCGCCTTCAGAGACGCTGGAGTAGTGCTAGACACAGCCAGAGTGAGACCTCGAGCCGCGGCTTCTCGCGCATCCGAGCTCTCCGCCGCCAATACACCTTGAAGGAACACTTGCACGATGGGAGCGAGGCCCTTTGGCAAGCACAAAGCGGGTACAAGGATTTCATGTGCCGTTTTGTTGAGGCGGTGCACCTTGTCTCTCGCGAGGTTCAGAGATTTGGTGACGCAATCGACGTACTCGGGTAACTCTTGACGAGAAATCGTACCCGTGACGTCTCCCATCGCCGTCCAAGCTGCTAGCAAGACTGCTTCATCGCCATCGGTAAAGAGTTCAAACAACTTTTTAATAATTATCTCTGTTTCGCTCTCATCATCGAATCCAGGGGCGTTCTTCGCGTAATAACCGGCGAGCTTTGCCGCGGCAGCTCTGCAACCGGCGTACTCGTGCGTCATCCCTTGCTTGATTTCAACGAGCAGCAAGTGAGAAGAGTTCTCTGGTACAGACGAAATGACCGACAGAGCGGCTGAACTAGCGGCCGACACGCTTTCTTCATCATCTTCGGCCATCGCTTCGAGCAATGGCGGAATCAACAACGGCAAGTGCGGCGGAAGAGCACTGCCCGCCACTTCTGCGAGCGCACCGAGAGTACGAGCACCAGATGTCGTGAGCGGAGGTTGAGCCAAGTTGGGAAGCACCGTGGCAAGAATCTTTGGTTGAGCCTTCAACACTTGTTTCAAGCCCTCAAGAGCGTTCGGACCATCATTCAAATCCTCGAGGAGCGCTGGAACTATGCGACTCGCGGCTTCACCTCCCCCGTGTTGGAATAGTCTGTCGAAAGCGAGACCGGCGGCGTCGCGGACCAGCTCTTCATCATCACACAGTGCGTCTCTGACGGTCGGGATGATGGTGTCGTAATACGATTCGAGCTGGTTGTCTGTAGCAGCAGCAAGAACTTCTGCGAGACCAAGAGCGACGCCTTCTCTGTGCTCAACCATGTCGCTATCCAACCCTTCGTTCAGGATGGGTAATACGGCTGCGAGAACTCGTTCTCCCAACTTGCGCACGATTTCACCCAGACAGCGGCTCGCGGTCTGTTGTCGCTCTTCAGACCCGCAAGACATCGTACCAATGACGCGCTGCATGAGCAATGGAAGAATCGACTTGAGGGTTTTCGGTGTGTTGGCTACGACTGTTTTCCAAATGTGGACAGCCGCGTTGCGCACGATGAGAGTAGCATCTGATCTGAGCATGTACACCGCCGCTAACAGCGAGTGATGACGTCCTTGACCCAGGGTCGTGCTCAACATTTGGCCTTGCGCTTCTGTGGAGATGCCTTCTGCGTCATCACCGCCTTCGACTCGCACTTTACCGCTCGAACCGATGATTCTGAACAACATTGAACCAAGAAGTTCAATCGAAGATTGTCGAATGCGCCAGTTGTCAGAGATGATGCCATCCTCGATGGCTGGCAAGATCAAGTCGAGTGAAGACCCACTGTGAGAGAATTCTTCCACGAATACGCGACCGGCGCTGAGAGCCGCATCACGTACAGGCTCATCCTCATCCGCAAGTCCCTCAAGCACGCACGCCAACGCCTCGACGAGATGCGCCTCAAACAATTCGCCAAGTGAGATGGGCAAGAACCTCAGCAGTGTGAGGTGACCCTCTCGTACTGCCGCAGACGCATTGGAGCAACCAGTCACAATTTCAGGGAATAACGCGTCGAAGTGATCCATGCTTAGCACTGCCAAACACTCGGATAAACCTTGGGCGGCACCAGAGCGCTCGACGCTCGGCCCATCGCTTTGCATGGTGCGCATCATCCACGGAAGCAAGTCTTCGAAGTATTCCTCGCCAAGTCCCTTCATCAAGCCAGAAAGAGCTTGAGCAGCAACACCTCTTACTTCAGGAATTGGATCTACGAGTGCTTTCTTCAACTCTGGCACGAGCATGGGAATGTACGGCGCCATGTCTTTGGGATCGGCGACTAGAGCGCTCATGTTACCCGCAATCTTGGCTGCCTTCTTCTTCATATCCGCCTTCGGTTCACGCAATCCACGAATGAGAACTGGAACAATGAGCGCGAGCGAAGGGGCGTCAACAACGTTTACGAACGTCGTTTCCAACAAAACATCGAGGCAGGCTTTCGTACGCGCCGCTGGATCAGAGATTGCGCCCAATAAGTAACCGCTAAGCGCGATGATCTCCGGATTACGAATCACGTCGCCGACAGCCTTGAGAGCCTGCTGAGCCGCTTCTACAACCTTTGGATGCGTATCAATCAATGCCGAACTCAAACGAGGAACGATTTGCGGTAAACAAGCTCCGAGCTGTTTCGGTCCACAGTTTGACATTGCCCCGAGTAATTGTACGGAACCCTGTTTCGTTCTCCACTTGTCATCATCTACGCCACACAAAAGCGCCGGCAAGACGAGCTTGACACCCTGTGCGGAGAGATTAGCCATGATGGCTCGCGCTGCTTCTTGCGTCGCCTCTCTGACTGGCGCAGTGACGTCTCCGAAACACACCAAGAGCATGGGAAGGACGTTGACGATGTAAGGCTCAAACAACCTGCCCAGACGAGTACAGAATAATTCAAAAGCCATAACCGCACCTTCTCTCGACGCGGGGTTCTTCTTATCCTCGATGGCAACTTTAAGCGCATCCATGATCCCCATACCCTTCAGGCTGCTCATGCCGATGCCCTTGACGGCACCCGCCAAACCAAACGCCGCTCCTCGACGATCCGCGTACGCGTTGCTGGTAGCAAGTTGCTGCAACAGGGCATCGACCAACGCTTTCTGCTCTTCTGGGTTCAGCTTCTTCATGAGAGGTGGCAGACAATCAGCCACCGAGCGTTGTACAGCCTCAGACGGCGTGCTTAAGACTTCCAAGAGGCGCGTCAAAATCGCGCGAACTTTCTCGTCATCCTTGTCAAGATGCACAGCAAGAGCTCCAAGGAACACAATGACTCCTTGTCGAACGTGATCCTCTGCTTCCTCAGATAAGTCGCTACGGCTTCCGCCACGGTCAAAATAAGCCTCGTAAACAGCAAGGAGCTGTTGAGTATGTTCGGCGCCGTGAGCATCGATCATGGTTCTTCCCGTTTCGACAGCCGCGCTGCGCACTGCCGCGTCAGCGTCGCAAAGAACCTTCGTGAGGAAAGTAGAAACAAGTGGAAGATCGCGCGTACTAAGGCTAGGCGTGCACGACCCGAGACCCCTGATGACGGCTTCTCGCCCAGATGCGGTTTTGCACGAATTAAATTGTCCAAATAGCTTGGGAAGAGCAGTTGACATTCCGTTCTCTTGCGAAGCAATGGTGGCTGCGAATGCGTCTACTGTGGCATCTCGCATCGCTGCGCTACTATGGGTCAAAAACGGTAAGACGCTCGAAGAAGCCGGAATAGTTTCTGACAATCCACACAACACCCAGACTTCTTCGGCCGTTTGCCTGTTGCCTTCATCCGCATCGAAGCGCGCAATGAAAAGCTTTGCGATGGCCTCCGTCGCCGCGTCCTCTCCCATGCTGGAGAAGTCGAGTGGGGCGCTGAGCAAACCAGAAAGTGATGCGCCTCTCACGGCGCGATAATCACTTTCCACACCACTCACTAAAGCAAGAACGTCATCATTCGTCCGTAAGTAGCGCGATACATCGGATAAGATTGGCTTGGCCAAATTGACGAGGTCCGGCGTTGCACTTGACAAAGTATTCAAAAGGAGACGGACGGCAGATGCAGCATTTGGCAGCGTAGGTACACCATCTTCGTCTTCTCCAGCATGAGCCGCAAGCAACTCTAGAGCTTCCGTTCTCAATCGCTTGGGTGCCTCAGGAAGCAGCAGTGCGTAAGAAACCGCAGGGAATAATAGACCAAACAGAGGCGCGGGAAGCGGATCGGGATCGTTATCCTCCAAAGCTTCCTTCGCGAGGTCAAGAGCTTCATCAAGTATGCGACTTTCGAAACCCACCACGTGCATATCAACTGGAATCGGTCTGCCATTCGGATCCAGTTCAGTAGGCTTTGGCTTGCCGTCCAAGGTCATCGCTCCGAGTCTAATTGCCAATGCCTCCGCCTTGCGCTCTTGCGGGAAAGACAATACCATGGCACCGCCGCGAGAGGCGGCGCAATAAATGAGAGTTTCTACAGCCTTCAATACGGCTGACTGCGGAACTATTTTTGACTGCATCAACGGGAAAACGGTGTTGTATGCGATATCGCAGACTCGTTCTCTCGCTTTGTGTCCGAGTCCTTCAAGTACTGAACTCAAGATCTCTAACCCATTCGTAAGTCCACGCACCAGCTCTCTCACGCGTTCTCTGACGGTATCCTCTTCAGCCATTTGGGATCGACGAGCCGCCTCACGTGGATCGATGACCTTCGATGCTGGTTTCACACCAGCCTTGACTCCCGCAGACTTTTGGCTCGGACGCAAGGACACGACGTTCGAGTCTTGCTTTGTCGCCTTGGTGGCTTCAGCCGCCACCGGCTTTCCAACTGGATCAGTTGACAGAGAGCCAGTCGGCGTGTTAAAAATCAACACTTCCTTGTCGCTAACGGCGTTGTGCGCATCAACGTCAATCATAGACAACGAATGAGGGAGCAGTATCTCGATAACATCGCTCGAGCTCAGTCGACCAAGAGCGACGATTGCCCTTTTTGCGGCGGTACGTTCCATGACGGATTCGCTTGACAATCCTTGTTCACTTGCAACAAAGTGGCAGACATCGGAACCACTCTCTACTTCAATCATCCAGCCCAAACGAGCGAGCAAAGCGTTCCAAGCGCCTGCGCGACGTCCATCCGGTGCCTTCACAAGCGGGTGGTGCGCGACAACGAGCATGTCACCCACGACGTCAGTAGGGAGTTCGATTGTCTGAGCCTCGGTATCGAATTGGCAGTATGCAAGCAATGACGATCCGGCATAACGCGACGGAAAAGAAGAATCATCGTTGCCATTCAGCGGCGGGAACTTTGCGTCTTCGGCTTGCCTCAAATAGTATCTCAAGCCTTGAATGAGCTTTGCAGATGGTTGGCCAGCGGCGACGCTTCCCCGAATCGCATCTCGCGCAGCAGCGCGAACTCGCGAGCTCGGATGCAGACTCAGCAGAGCAATCGTGCGGATGACATTATCCGTGCATTCAACTTTCTCAGCCATTGTTGCGTGCGAAGAAATCACGCACTGGGCTGCACCGGCGAGTATCTGCGCATCCTTTTCTTCAAAGCGCATGACGGTTGCATCGTCAAAGTATGTGCCAAGTGTGCCCCAAATATCGCTATTCTTCACCACGTCGGTTACCGAAGCGTCTTCTGCAGCTGCACGACAAACGATGAGAAGAGCGCTGGCGCCTTCAGCGCGCTGTGCCGTCTTGGTACCACCTGCGATGATTATGGGAATCAGAGTTTCGACGGCTCCCGCCAAACCAGATGCAAAAGTTGCGTTGACACGAACTGCTTGAGCGACGCACTGTAAAGTGGAACCTCGCTCGCTCGCATTCTTGGAACACTCCTTCACTAGAGTAAGAATCGTTTCAGGGCACTCTCTTGCGTGATTCATCCAGACACTCATTGACGCAAGCGCGGCAGCCTTGGCATCAATCTGCTTCTCAGCGATGAGCTCAGTAGCGAGCACTGCCATCGCATCAATGCCCATAGCATCTCTCGCCTCATCGCTGCCAGAGCACGAACACGACTCTAGAACACCGTACGACCCCACTCTCGCTGTCCATTCCTTCGGACGCTTGCCTGAGGTGAACTCGTCGGCGCACGGCTTGAACAGGTGCTCGGCGATGAGGCCAACGTTTGAGCACTTGCTAATGAGGGCATCTATGATGCTTCTAGATATTTCGCGTCTATCCGCATTTGCATGCTTTGCCAACGGGATCATCACTGGCGCTAATTCGGCGAGAGAGTCGCTCAAATCTAATTCGATGGCTTCGAGAGCCCCGAGAACTGTCGGCATCACAGACTCTGGGCTTCGTCGGAGCTGTCTAACAATCTTTGGCATGATGATATCCTTCACATCTTCCTCTGTGGCGGCAGCCAATACCGATGCGAACATCTTACTAGTCACACCAGCCTTGATAGCCTTTGTGTCAGCCCCGAGAACCACAGTGCAATACGCATCCAACAAGTCTTTTCGCAGTGCGTCGGAATCGAGACTCGTCGCTCTAGCCGCGGAGAAAATATCACCCGCGAGTGCACACACGACTGGATTTGAAGTACCGCTCGCCTTGATGAGACTTACGTAGCTCTCAACGACGAAATCCCCGGCCGGAAGCCGCACGATCGCCTTCAAAGCTTTCGAGGCAAACGCTTGAGGTCCACGAGCCGCGAGCCGAGCGCACAGTTCCAAAGACTTGGTCAACTCATCCGTCGCACCTCCTCTCACCGCCGCACCCATCACGACGCACACCAGCCGACTTAAAACGTAACATTCCTCCTCACTAAACCCACCCCGATCCATCGCCTTACCTCCGACAGCCGCAAACACGCTTCGAAAACCAGCCTCGGTAGCGGCGGCGCCCAGCGTCAGTTCAACCGCTCCTCTTACCGCTTTCGACCGCCACCGCGCATCTCTCACCCAACCGAACACCGAACGCGTGAGCGCTTGAATCTCATTCGCATCGCTCAAGCCTATTTCATTTAAAATTTCCGTCGATTTCCGTCAGTCATCGAGACTTTCGCCGCGTCGAGTTGATTAATCACACCACGTCGAGGTTTCGATGGTGAGTGCTGTCGAGAAGACAGACGCGCGTCGTCTTCATCGTCGTCGTCCTCTTTCTCACGCACCGGTCGATGGCACGCTCTCGAACGCGTTTTCCCACGCGTCGAGCGCGTCCGCCTCCCTTCGGACGACGGGTAGCACGAAGGGCGACGCCATGAATCGCCCTGTCTCGGTTTGAGGGCTTCGCACTAAAGAGGGTCGTGCTAGTGGAACAGTTTTGCTGAGTTGGCATTCGATCGAGCGACTACTGAGACATTCATCAACGACTGGCGATGGGAAGAGAGTGAATGGAATGAAATTTAATTTCATCACGCGCTAATACATACAGACTAGGAAAGCTATGCGGCGACGCGACGCTACGCGACGCGATGGACGTCGCGGAGCGGCGCGAATAGTTTGGCGTCTTGTTACGGAGGCACCATCCACGACATTCGAGACGCGTTCGAATCGGCGGGGTGTGCGTCTTCACCCGGGCATTCGATCAGACTTGTGTCTTCGCTTTGCATGGACATGTAGTGCCCCTCGGAGAGTTCGACGATTATCGGGGCGTCTTCGTCTTCGCGGGCGCGGTATTCGGCTCGGCGAGCGTCCTCAGCCTCTTCGACGAGATCCAAACCAAACTTCTTTTTGACGTCGCGAGCGAGGGTGCTGAGCTTGGATGCAATCTCAACGAGCTTGCGTTCGAGATCCATGTCGATGATTTCTCGTTCCGGCGCTTGCGAGACGTCGATTCTCATGAGCGCCGCGAGACAGGGGCGCAGGAAACTGTCCTCGCTGTAATCGTCGACGAAAAAATCCTCGCCAGCGCGAACGAGTTGCGCCTTGATGGCGTCGATGAAACCCGAATATAAATCGGGATATTCAAACACCGCTGATTCTGCGCAAAACGTCACAACGTGCGCGAGTTTTTTCCACTGCTCGAGCGCAGCCATGGAGGAGAGTCCCATCAACAGCACAAAGGCGAGCTGAAACTCGCCCAACAAACCGCGCCAACCATCTCCACCGAAACACGTCAAAGCGTGCTCGAGCCTCAAACTCGGATCAATGTTGAGCGCTGACACTTCCGCGGGGGTTATCCCTTTCGGCTGCCGACTCACGGCGTCCACAGTGAACATCGGCGCGCGCTGCACGTTGTCAAAGTACGGCACCACTCTGCTCGCCGCCGCGTCCCGCGCCTCCCCGTCGGGATCCCCCGGCACCACCCGAGCCCCCACACCGACGCCGCATCTATTCAACACATCCTTCGTAATGTAACCACTCAACCCGTTCCACGACGCCTCGATTTCTTTCGGATAAAATGCCATATTCTTATCAAATGCGTGCATCTCTCGCGCCGCCCGCGCGCGTCGCTCTGCGTCCTCCTTGTCCATCCCACACCCGCTCGCAAACGTCTCCAAGCTCGCGTCCCACCTCCGCACGATCACCGTTCCACTTTGTTCGACGTCGACAAACTCCCCGACGCGCATTCCGCTCGCGTCACCGCTCGACGCTGACGCCGCCGACGTCGTCACAAAGTGCAATCCTATCGGAATGGCTTTCACGCCGGCGAACGCCTCTCCCGTGCGCCACGTCGCCGTGTCCACGCCGAATTCGCAATCGACGGGGACGTCGACGGCGACGTAGTACCCGCCGTTTTCCAACCGCTCGAGCGCCTCGTCGTTGTCCATCGGTTGCGTGCTGACGGACGTTCTGTTCGTTCGTCGCCTCCGCGCGTTCGTTCGTTGCCTCCGCGCGCGTCGTTCGATGCGAAGGAACGAAGTAAATGGTTTGATTTTTCTTTTCGAAATCCGACCGGTGCGCACGTCGAGACGACCGCGCGTCGGCGCGGTGTGAGGTTGAACGCGCGCGCTGTTTCGCGCGCGGCCACTTCAGTAACGGGCGCGGTCCTCGTCGGCAACAGACGCCAGTAACGTCCACCCCGACCGCGACTGCGCGCGCGCGGCTACGCCTAAGACACCGACGACCGACATGTCGCACGCCGCGCGTCTCATCGTCGACGCTGGCGGCGTCTCGTCGTCGAGAGTTTCGAAACCCACAGACGTGACGTCGTCATCTGCGTTGCGTCGAGTTCGCGTCTCGGCGACGAGACGACGACGCGGAGTCGCGACGAGCGCGGGGCTGGAAGACGGCGTGCGTGCAGTCGATTCGTCGTCGGATGCGTCGCTCGCGCGGGCAGCGATGGAGGCGACGGCGCGAGGATTCGACGTGGCGTCGCACGCCGAGGCAGACGCGTCCAGGGCTGTGTGGGAGTCTTTGGAACGTTTGGTGTCCACGTTCGTCTCTGCGTTTCCCAATGGGGAAAAACCAGCGGCACCGTCGACGGAAGAGTTAGAACGGGCGATGCGGAAGCTCGCTGAGGCGTCGCCAGAGCTCGATCCGGCGAAGATTATGGAGAGCTGGGAGTCGCTGGCGAGAGCGCTCGCGGATAAAAACTTGCGCGCGGAGGACATGACGGCGCTGACGCGCGCGGCGGAACGCGTGATGGCGGATGTGTTGGTGTCGCCGGAAAAGCTGTTTCATTTTGATTTCGGTATCGATGGTTCTGAATCGAGCGCGGTGGTGGCGCTCGCGGCTCTCGCCGCAGTTTCGGCGGCGGCGGGCTCGGGAAAGAAGAGCGGCATGGATGAGTGGGCCGCGTTGGCGAGCAAAGAGGGCGACGTTGAACCGCCGGAACTGCGACGATACGATCCAGATGCGACGCGAAAGTATTTTGCGTCTCGTCCGCTGACGTTGCTCAAGAGAGGGATTCGATCCTTCATCCTTCTCGGAAGTTTTTCGGCGAAGCTTTGGTTGGACGGTAAGCTCAGCGGAGAGAATGTGAGCGACGCCAAGCGGAAAGAGGTGAACACCCGACGCGCCACTGAACTTAGAAACCTGCTCGTCTCCCTCGGGCCAACATACGTCAAGCTCGGTCAAGTTCTCAGCAGCCGTGCGGATTTGCTTCCCGCTGAATACATTGAAGAACTTCGAGTGCTGCAAGATAAGGTGCCACCGTTTGACGACGAATTGGCTCGTCGTATTATCACTCGCGAACTCGGTGAGGCGACGGCGAAACGACTGTCTCTCGGATCGACCCCAATTGCGAGCGCTAGTTTAGGCCAAGTGTACAAGGGGACATGGTTGAATGACGAGGGTAAGTTGGAAGAAGTTGCAGTCAAGGTGCAGCGTCCGGGGGCGTTGGTCGCCATCAGCCTTGACGTTGGCATTATCCGCCTGTTCGCCGAGCCTTGGCGTCGATTGAAAAACCTCAACTCTGACCTCGAAGGACTCGTTGACGAGTGGGGGCGTCGCTTCATAGCCGAATTAGATTACGAGGCGGAGGCGACGAATGGTGAAAACTTTGCCAAGGCGATGGCGGTGCGTTCCGATCTCGGCGGCGTTGTGACCGCGGCACCAGTGTTCCGTCAAGCGTCGACGCGCCGCGTGCTCACAACTGGTTGGATCGACGGTGTCCGGCTGCAAGACAGCCAGGAAAACGACACCGCACAGCTCTGCGCCGTCGCTCTCACGTCATACTTGGCGATGCTTTTGGACCTCGGCTACCTTCACGCCGATCCTCATCCGGGGAACTTGCTTCGAACCACGGATGGTAAGCTTTGCATTCTAGACTGGGGTCTCGTCACCCCGGTCTCGAAAGATCTATCCGCCGCTATCTTGAGGTTCATCGCGCATCTCGTGAGCAAGGATTTCGAGGCTGTGCCGGGCGATTTGGACGCCATGGGTTTCATTCCGCCGGGCAAGAGAGAGGCTATGGAGGACGCCGGCGTCGCCCGAGCGCTCGGCTTGTTGTTCTCCGCGCTCGCTCGAGGAGGAGGCGCGCAAGGCTTCCGCGATGAGCTCGGTTTGCCGGACGAGGATCGAATCAAGGAGATTCGCAAGGAACTGAAGGGTGTCAAGGACCCGAAGAAGCGACGAGACGCCTTCTTGGAGGCGGCAGGCACGGATAGTAAAGTCGCACAGCTCACCAAGGATTTGGAAGGCGTGCAAGAACAGTACGGCAACATCTTCCAGATTCCAGCCTACTTTGGCTACATCCTGCGCGCCTTCTCTGTGCTCGAAGGCATCGGTTTATCGTCCGATAAGAATTACTCGATTGCCAACGAGTGCTACCCGTACGTCGCGCGGCGTCTCCTAACGGACAAGTCTCCTGAGACTCGCAAGGCGCTGGAACAACTTCTTTACGGCACCGAGAACGGAGAACACGCAAATTTGAGCGTCAGGCGCGTCAAGCAGCTTTCGAGCGCGTTCGGAAGTTACACGAGCATCACCGATCAATCTGGAAAAAAGCCACCGGCGGCTCTGCAGATGGGAGGCGGCGAATCGAAGAAGATCTCAAAGAGCGCTCGAGAGGCTCTCAAGCTCGCCTTCGATCCGACCGGGGGTCCGATTCAAGACATCGCGCTGCGCGAGCTCGGTCGCTACGCTGGTGCTTTGGTGTCTACCACGGCATCATCCGCCATCGCAGCCCCGTTGACGGCGGCTGAGTCCCTCGCTCAGTCCTTCGGCCCCGCCGCCGAGCTTCTTGAGGGTGCTCGAAGCACGCTCGCCCCACTTGAGAGAGCTACGCACGCGTCCGAAGAAGACGTGGAGACGATGAAGGTCATCGAAGAACTTCAATCGTTGTTTGCCGGTTCGGAAAACGCCGAAGATTCGAACCAAGGTTCCGCGCCTCCCGTGGTGGACATGGAACTCGTTCAAGAGCTCATCGACCTTGCGCCAGAGCTCGCGCCCGGCGCGCAAGCGGCTGCCCTGCGACTCGGTAGCGTACTCTTCGAACAGGCAGCCTACAGAGTCGCGCGCGCAAGTCGTGATGATTAGAGACAGCAAAACATTTATCGCATATAGCAGCAGCATTGGATTTCTTCTTGATTTTTTAATTTTTACGCAACGAGAAAATTCCTCGTTTCCAAGTTTACAAAGCGCGTCTCCGCGTTCCTACTGTAATTCTAACGTGTGCAACTGAATGCCGTTGCGGGCGGCAGAGTCGCGACCCCATCGACCCAATCTAGGTTCTTGACCCATACCAGCCAAGACGAAACGTCCACTGCTAGCGACTTGGAGCGCGTTGACGAAACCCCGAGCGGCGAGACAGTGCAGCGGCACGAGCGGCTCGCCCTCGTGCGACGTCTGCCACAAACGAATCGTACCATCCGCCGCACCTGACGCGGCAAAGTCGGTTCCACGACCAACATGCACCGCATTGACCCAACTCGCCATTTCACCGACGCCACCGTCGTTCTCCGCGCTCACGCCGCTCACTGCTTGCGCCGCCTCACGTTGGTTCATGACCCGATCGGCGTCTTCGTCGTCGAAACCTCTCGGCGCGATGACCTCTCGGAATCCGTGCACGTTTTCCCAAACTTGAGCCGCGCGTTTTCTAGCCGTGTTCCATATCGCCACGGTCCCGTCCTGGGCGCCGGTGATCCAGTGATCGTGCGCCGTGAACGCGCAACTCTCCGCCTGTCCGCCACCCTCGGGCGGTCGAAGCACGAGCTGCGAATCCTCTGGCACCTTCCAAAATCTCGTCGACCTATCCGCCCCAACGGTGACGATTCGCTCTCGTCGTTGCGCATCGAGCCCGATGCACCTATCTTGGTGTCCAAAGAGCGTGTCCACGTACGCCATGTCGTCCAGAGACCAAACCTTGACGGTGCGATCCTCCGAGCACGAAAACAACTGCCCCGTCCCGTGTCTAAAACCGAGCCCGGTGATGGCGCCTCGATGTCCCGCAAACGCCGTCACGTGCGTCATGCTTCTCGTGTCCCACACGTGCACGCGCTTATCCGCACCTCCAGTGACGAACAAATTCCTGTCCGCGCTCACCGCGCAGCACAACATGACGTGCGCCCCACACTTTGGCGGCGCCTGAGGACCGCCTCCGCCCTGCGTCGGGTCCACCACGACTTCGGGCGTCCGCGGAAACTTGAACCTCTGACCAGTCTCCACATCCCACCCGAAGATGGACCCATCCTTGGACACGCTGTACGCCATCCGATCATCCTCCCTCAGCGCCAACCCCGTCACGGAATGCTTGTGTCCTCTCCACGTCGTCGGCGTCCCGCTCGGCGTCTTTGGCGCTCTGATTCGCTTCGCCACCGCCGCTCTCTGGTGCCCGCTCTTCCTCGCCGCGTCCTCCGCCAATCTCGCCGCCAACCGCGTGTGCGAATCCATGTTCCTCGCCTCATCGTCTTCGGACCCACCACCGTCGCCGTCCTCATCGCTATCCTCCGCCGCTTGTTCCTCGCGCAACCGGTCCAAATACGCCTTGGCCAACCGCAGGCGCTTCTCCTGCGCCGTCTCGCGCCCCGCCGCGTCCTCCTCATCCTCCTCCTCCTTCTCCCCGTCTGAATCCTCTCTCGCCGTCCCTCTCGACTCTTTCCGTCTCGTTCGCGCCAACCCTTCGCTCGCGTCCCCGCTCACGTCCAACCCGTCCCGCACTTCGTCGTCGTCGCCCCCGACGTCCTCGTCCTCGCTCGCCCGCGCGCCGCCGCCTCGCTCGCTCCGCCGCTTTTTCGTCGGCATCTTCTTGCGTCTTTGCGTCTGTCTTCGCGTCTTCGTGACGACGGGTGACGACGGGTGACGACGCGGGGAGAAACACGCCTCTCCTCGCCCGACGTTCGACGTTCGAGCTCGCGCGCGTCGCCCTCTTCCGTCGTCGCCGTCGCCCGTCATCGCCCATCGTCATCGCCCATCGCTCGCACACACGGACACGTTGTAAGCACCACTACTAGTACTGCTACTACTACTAGTAAGTATCATAGTACACACAATGTAAACGTACTGTAAATAAACATAATCCCATGAATGACTAATAAATCAAAACCAAAACCAAAACCGACGACGAGGGACGACCCGAAGACGGTACCGCGAACCCGGTCCGTCCGACCGACCCGGGAGACGACGACGCGACGCGACGCGACGGACGAACGGACCGGGTCGGGTCGGAAGCGTGGGGGCTCGGCGGAGATCGCGCGCACCGCGCGTCGCTCACCCGCGGTGGACTTTCGTTGAGATTTGATTTGATTTCACCCGGGCGGGCGGTCGATCGAACGAACGATCGAACGAACGAACGAACGAACGGGCGCCGAGACGCCGGGATCGCGTTTGAAAAGGTTGGTCGCCTCGGGAAGTAGAGAAAGCGAGGGAGGGGATGACTCGGTTAAAGGTGAGCGAGTACGGGGACTACGACGCCATGGTGGCGACGCTGTTGGAACACAAGTTTTTACCCGAGGAGGAGGTGATGACGCTGTGCGATCGCGCGCGGGGACTCTTGGCGGAGGAGTCGAACGTGCAGTTCGTCAGGGCGCCGGTGACGGTGGTGGGGGATATACACGGACAGTTTCACGATATGATGGAAATGTTTAAGATGGGGGGGTTGGCGCCGGATACAAACTATCTGTTTCTCGGGGATTACGTCGATCGCGGGTACTACTCCGTGGAGACGGTGACGCTCGTCGTCGCGCTCAAGGTGAGGTATCCGGATCGGGTCACCATCATTCGAGGGAACCACGAATCGAGGCAGATTACGCAAGTGTACGGGTTTTACGACGAGTGCATGCGCAAGTACGGTCACGCTGGGGTGTGGAAGGCGTTTACGGATCTCTTTGACTTCATGCCGCTCTCGGCGGTGATTGAAAATAAGATTTTCTGTCCGCACGGTGGGTTGTCGCCGTCCATCGACACGCTCGACGACGTGCGAAAGATTGATAGGTTTGCTGAAGTCCCCCACGAGGGTCCGGTGTGCGATTTGGTGTGGAGCGATCCGGACGATAGAGCTGGTTGGGGGATGAGTCCGCGCGGCGCCGGTTACACGTTTGGCCAGGACATCACGGAACAGTTCAACCACAACAACGGTTTGAAGCTTATCGCGCGCGCGCACCAATTGGTCATGGAGGGGTACCTGTGGCATCACGAGCAGTCGCTCGTGACCATTTTCAGCGCGCCCAACTACTGCTACAGATGCGGTAACCAGGCGAGCATCATGGAGGTGAACGACAACATGGAGACAGAGTTTCTACAGTTTGATCCGGCACCGCGCCGCGGCGAGGAACAACAGGCGGCAAAACGCTGTCCAGATTACTTCCTCTAACGTATCGATCGATACCGATGTGTCATTACTACGCTACAACTGCCTAGGCTACTTTAGAAATACGCAAACAAACAAACAAAAAAAGAAAGAGAGAGAGACGCCAGTCTTCAATCCTGCACGTACTTCTTCCCAGTCCTCAAGCATTCCTCCGCCCTTTGAAACTCCCGCCCGAGATAATTCGCGTGCGTCATCATCGAACACTTTCCTTTTCCCTTTTCACTCTCAAAAACCTCCACCGAAATTTCCTTCGCCGTCCTTCCTTCGTACGTCTCCGTCGGTTTCGGCTTGTAACTCCCGTCGCACGGAATCACCTCCCCGGTTTCGGGATCCCTCGCCAACCCATCCTCACCGACGACGTTATCGAAGTGCGACGCCCCAATCGTTCCTTCGTCATCGTTCGTCCACACCAAAAAGTAACCCGCGGGATCGAGCGCGATGAACCGGTCGCTCAACGCGTCGTCCAATCGCAGCCTATCGCTGTCACCGACGCCACCACCACCGCTCTCGTCGGTCTTCGTCGTCGTCGGTCTCGCGATCCCGACCGCGCGCGTCGTCGTCGACGGCGTCCGACGTCGACGACCGACGCGCGCGACGTGAAGCGCGCGTCCCATCGGTTTTACCGTCGCCATGACGACCGTCGTCGTCTTCTGACGCGCCGCGCGGCGTGAAAAAGTGCACTGAAAGAGGAGGAGCGGCGGCGGCGCGTGAAATCACACGCGTCGTCCAGAGCGTGACGCGCGCACGCGTCGCCGACGGTAAAACGCGCGGGCGAAAACACCGACGCGCGCGCCTCCCACCGAGACGCGAGATACGAACGCGGTGAGCGACACCGGGGAGACGCGACGCGAGTGAGTCGACGACGACATGACGGTTGATTTCATCCAGAGAAAACGAAGCAAACGGGAAGCGAAAAAGACGCGAGCGTTGAGCCGTAAAGACGCGGATGGGAAACGGATACGGACGAAGAGAGGGGTGAAACGACAGTTGAGAGGGATGTGTTCGAGCGCGCCGCCGTTGCCGCCGTCGCTGAGGGAGGAGGATGAACGGGAAGAGGCGGCGAGGAAGAGCGCGAAACGCAAGGCGGAGCGCGAGCGGACGGCGGCCAAGGCGTTGAGGAAGAAACTTAAAGCCAAGGCGAGAGGGGAGAGCGTGGATGAGGATGATGAAGAAAACGGGGGCGCTGACGACGGTGGTGACGGTGGAGACGACGGCGCGCCGTCTGGGCCGTCGTCGACTTCTTCGGTTCCTGATTATTTCATGGACGCGATGAAGAGCATCGGGCACAGGAGAACGACGCCCGTGCAAAGGCGGTGTTGGCCAGCGGCGTGCTCGGGGAGCGATCTTCTCGCGATCGCGCCTCCGGGAAGCGGTAAGACGCTCGCATTTCTCTTACCCGCGATCGAAACCGCGCTGCAAGACCAGCGGGAGAACCCCAAGGCGGGGAAGAAGCGACCAGGGGCGCCCGCGGTGCTCGTCGTGGCGCCGACGAGAGAGTTGACTTTGCAAATCGCCGGAGTGTGCAACAAGCTCAAAAAAGCGGTGCCCGTGCGAGCAGTGCCCGTGTACGGCGGGGCGTCTCAGGAAGAGCAAGAGGAAGCGCTCACTCAGAGTACTTTGCACGCCTTGGTGGTGATCGGTACTCCGGGGCGTCTGCTCGCCGTCCTCGAGTCGGGCGCGCTGCAATTGGATAGGTGTAAAATGTTGGTGCTCGACGAGGCGGATCGAATGCTCGCGCTCGGTTTCGAGGAACAACTCAAGGCTATTCGAAGTGCTCTGCCGAGCAACGCCGACGGCGGTGGTCGACAAACCTTGCTCTTCAGCGCCACGTTTCCAAAAGCGGTGCGGGCCATCGGGAAGACGTGGCTCGGCGACGGATACGAGACGGTGAAGATTGACTCGGAAAAGGCTGCTTTACCAGAGGGAGATGAGCAGCAACAGGCGCACATGGCTACGGTGGAGCAGACTGTGCACGTGTGCGCAGAGCACAAAAAGAGCCGAAAGCTCATGAAATACATCACCAAGCTCCGAGCCGCCGACGGACGCGCGCGCAGTCGAGTGCTCGTGTTTGCTAATAGAATCAAGACGGTGCAATTCATCGCGGATTTGTGTAAACGCCACAACGAAAAGGTGAGCACGCTTTACGGGACGATGAAACAAGAGCGACGAGACCAGGCTTTAAAAGACTTCAAAGCGGGAAAAACGCCCGTGCTCATCGCCACCGATGTCGCTGGTCGAGGTCTCGACATTGCGGGACTGGAGTACGTTGTCAATTGGGATTTCCCGGGAAGCATAGAGCAGTATCGTCACCGCGTCGGACGCGCGGGACGTCAGGGTAAGAAGGGTGCCGCGCTCTCCTTCTTCACGCGCAAGTTCACGCCGCTCGCCGAGGACCTCATCGCCCTCTTGAAAAAGGGTGGACACTTTGTCGATCCAAACTTGCAAATTTTAGCCAAGGTTGCCGCGGCGCTTCCAAAGCCCAGCGGCAAGCAAGTCATGAACGCGGATCGATACGACGAGCCGGCGGACGAACAGGGCGAACTCGAGCGCGACGACGATGAAGACGACATCGGTAGTGGTGGCGCCGGGGATGAAGGCAACGTCGACGAACCCGAACCTGAGGAGGACGAGGACGAGGAGGATGACGGCGACGCCGCTCAAAAGTTGACTAAGAGCCGAGCTGGGTGGTGGAACAACGACAAGGGTGGTCGCGGAAAAGTTTTCACAAAGACGCGAAAAGGCGATATCGTCTACGTGGCGCCCGGTTCGCGCAAGGTTTCCGTCGGACCGGGATCGGAAGAGTTGGGCAATCGAAAGAAGAAGCAAAAGGCGCGACGATGAACATTTCGTTGTTTGTTTGTACAGCGTTCGGAGTAGTATGTAAGCCGATTACACAAATTCATTCACATTTTCACCTCACGTCTCGCACGCGTCTCCTCCGGTGAGACGTAGGTGATCATCCATGATTTCCGCTATGAGCGACGCGACATCTGAGTTCCAATTTTTTGGCACGGCGCACGCAAAAACGCACGGCGCCCATTCTTTGCCATCGTACTCGTCGATAATCTCCATCACCTCGCTTCCACTCATCCCACTCAAAAACATCACGCGGGGCACCCCGAACGCGGGCTTTTCCGCGCTCGCATCCGCTTGTTTCACCTCCAACGCCTCTCCCAGCGTCCCTCTTTGCATCGCCGCCGTCAGCGTCTTAATCTCCACGAAATCCGCCCCAATCTCATCGAGCGTCCGTCGCCACTCCTTCGTTTCCTCCGACGTAAACCCTACTAAGAGCGTCGCCTCCGGACCAAACCTCGCCTCCGCCACCCCTCCCGGCGCCGACTCAGAGTCCGCTTCGATGGGTGCAAAGTTGCTCTCCTCTTCGATACCGCTCGCCGCTCGCACTCCTGTTCGCGACGTCGACGAACGCGCGCATCGTCGAATGCGACGACGATTTCCGCAATCACTCGTCGTCGTCAAGTTCCATCGCGTCGTCGCCGTCGCCGTCGTCGCCATCGTCGTCGCCATCGCCATCGTCGTCGTCGCGGCGTACATTCCTCGTTGTGTCGTCGTGTCTGTCGTTCGTTGGACTCTCGAGTTTTTTGACCTTTTCATTTCTTTTGAGTCACGACTCGCCGAATGACCCCTCACCCCCCTGTCCGCTGCTGTCGTTTTTGAGTCATGACTCGTCGATGATATCCCCGCACCCCTCGGACGTCGCCCGCCGCCCCAAACGCGGGGCGACGTCGCTTTGCGTGAACGTCGTCGTCGACGCCGCACACGCACGCGCGCGACGGACGCACGGACGGACGCACGGACGCACGGACGGATTGAATTAATTTTCATTCATTCGACGCACGCGAACTCTCGGACGCGTACACACCGACACCGACGCACGCGAGACTTTCTCTCGCGCACGCTTCGACACGCACACGAAGCGCTAGGATGATGATGATGACGACGAGCGGCGTCGCGACGACGAGCGTGAGCTCGCGCGCGTCCGCGGCGCGTAACGGTACCAAGGTTACGCTTCCGACTCGTGTCGTGCGACGCGAAGTTCGCGCGCAAGGTACGTAGACTCGTTCGATCGCGCCGCGCGGCGGCTCGGGACGCGCCCCGCGAGCTCGGTGTGGGAAGGAGGCTTTGGGTGGTGAAAAACCTAGAGTGCTTGAGGGTTCATTCGCTCAAATCAATGTTCACTCGAGTTTGAAGACGCACCGGTTCGGTTCTGGAACCAGACTTCTGGATCTGAATCGACGACGATAAAGACGATCGATCGTTACGCACCACGCGCGGAGACTGACGAGCGGTGAATTTCGTTTCGTACGCGCAGCCACGGCGGAGAGCTCCATCAACCAGGTGGGCTTCAACACGCCGCCGTCCGCCGGCGCGGCGCCGAAGTGGGACGCCATCATCGAGGTTGGTGGCTCTCAACAGTTCGTGTCCGAAGGCCGATACTACGAGTGCCACAGTTTGAAGGGTGTCGAGCCGGGCTCGAAGATTGCGTTCGAGCGCGTTCTCGGAACTCACGACGGTAGCGCTCCGAACTGGGGCAAGCCGTACGTGCAGGGCGCGCGCGTCGAGGCGACGGTTTTGGAGAACTACGACGCGAAGAAGGTTATCGTTTTCAAGTACAGACCGAAGAAGCACTACCGCAGAAAGAACGGCCACCGCCAGCCGATGACGCGATTCCTCGTCACCAAGGTTGTCAAGGCGTAATCGCGCAAGTCGTCGTCGGTTTCCGAGGGGGTCGGACCGGACGCGCGCGAACCGCCGCGTTTACACATTATTTACTACTAGTACGCCACGACGCAAGGTGGTACACGAACGAACACGAATGAAAAAATAGTCTGTCGCGCAATGTACATGATGCTGAAAGACGATTTAACTCGCTAGGAGATTAGGTTGTTGTGATCACATGACGAAGATACAAACAAAACACATCACGTGAACGGCGCGCGCGACATCATCATTTTCTCGAGTCATCACTCGTCGGCACATCATGACGCCCCTCGTCGAGGCTCGCGCACCACCCGCCTTGTGCGCCCCGAAAGGAGGAAGCGACTCGCGACGACGACGAAACGACTCGGGTCGGTACGCCTCCACCTCGGCGTCTCGTCATCACGATCGTCTTCGTCGTCTTCGTCGTCGTCATCCATCTTCGTCAACCGTCTGTCGCGTCTTCACTCGACAAAAAGGTGGCAGCGACGACCGTCCAACCGCTGCGGTGCTGGATAAACACCTGACGATCGACCGCTACTACGACGGGTTGCGTCAGCTCCACGCCTCGCCCGACGTTTTCGTCGTGGATGATTTTCTCACCGATGCCGAGTGCGAGGACATCGTCGCCAGGGCGCGGGCAAAGGGCGACATGCGACGGAGCCCGGTGGTGTACGCTGGGTGGACGCGAGACGTGGAGACGTGGACGTCGACGGCGTCGAGCGGACCCGCGGTGTGGATCGGAGCGTTTACCATGCTCGTCGGCTCGGCGGGGTTCGGGCAGTCCGGGCTCGGCTTACTGGGCGAGGGTGTGGTCGGTTACCTGGCGGCGGTTGGCGCGGCGTACGCGGCGAGCTTGGTGTACGTGCGACGCAAGGAAGCCGAGCTTCGAGGCTTGCGAACGAGCACGAGCACGACGCTCGATGGCACGGGGACAGGGGAGAGCGCGCTGATTAAAGCTGTCGAAGCGTTGCTTCCGGGGACGTCCCGGCTCCAGTACGAGGCGCCGACGGTGATTCGGTATGAAACGGGCCAAAAGTTGGCGCCGCATTTCGACGCCAATCGAGGCGCCGACGTCGAGGATACCGATCGCGGCGGTCAAACGCTCGCGACGATTCTAGTCTATCTCAACGACGTCAACGAGGTTTCCGGGGGTGGTAAGACTGTGTTCGGTCGACTCGCTGGTGGTGGTTTAGCCGTGCAACCGGCGAAGGGGCGAGCGCTCGTGTTTTTCCCAGCCAACGCCGCCGGCGTCTTTGACGAGCGCGTCGAGCACGAAGGCACCGAGGCTTTCGAGGACAAGTGGATTGTGCGCGTGTGGGTTCACGCGAATAGGGTTAAATTGCCCTACGGCATGCCCTGATGGGATTGATTATTGATTACGCGCTACGGTACTCTATTTGAAATGATGATGAATTGTAATGATGATGAAAAAACTTTTACGATAGTAAAAACACCTGACGCTTCGTGCGCGACCCTATGGTCAAAGTCACGGTTCAGGAAGGGTCAAAACGGAGAAGGAGTGAAAATAAAAGAGTTGTTTATTTGATGACAAAACTGCAACACGTGCAACAGTGCAGCACCGTAAAAAGCAAAAAGGAAAAAGTAAAACAGCTGCGCGTGCGTGCTTAGAGGTTAATCGCGCCGTACGATGGCGTCGATTTCGCCGCGAGCGCGCGGCGCACGTCGTCAGCGTTTGCACGGCGAGACGGGGCGAGCGCGACGACGCCGAGTAAAAGAGCGGCGGCGGCGACGGGGGCGAATGCATATTTGTGCTCGGCGAGATGCCTTTGAATGGTGCGAACACCGCGATGTAATGACGCCTCGCCGAGAAGAGCTCGGGAAGCAGCGTAATCACCGCAATCTTTACCGTCTGCGAGCTTGCAGTGCATCGTCCAGCAGAAGCCAACGCCGAACGAAGCGGAAATCAACGGAATGCCTGGAGAGCTGATGCTCGGTCCGACGGTGACAGAGAACCCGATGATGTTGTCTCCACCAAATCCGCCATTCTTGCTGTTGAGATCGCTGTCGAAAACAAGTGTGACGCCGCCGTCAACCCCAAACTTCGGGATCGGAGGAACCACGGGCACGTCAATGCCGAGACCAATGGTTAGATACTTCGATACGCCTGGAACGTCGTAGATGCTTCTGTAACCGGTGAGCGCCATTCCAACGGCGCCAGATGCACCTGGTGCATCGAAAACAATGCCGCTTTCAGCACAAGCCGCGCCGTAAGTAAATCGATCGCCGGCCAATGTCATTCCAATGCCGAATTCCCCTGATCTCGCTTGCGAAACACCAACGTACGCAGCGATTTCAATAAAGAAGCCGAGCGTCACGACGGGCGCCTTGCTTGCATCGAAGTTGACTGCGGGACAATCATCTTTGAACTTTGCGATAATCTGTTTGACTGCATCAAACACACTACCAACATCACCAACAAGATCGTTCCACGCCCCATCAACCGTCGCGCCAGACATTGAGTCGCCCCACTGTGACGGATTTGCCTTGACGCTGCTGACAAACGCCGCGGCTTTTGTGTCAGTCATCGACTTGGTGAAAATACTGATGAAGTCCTTCATGGTACCGAGGCCAACGTCGCAATTTAAACCCTTGAAAAATTCCACAATCATATTCACGGTGGATTCAATATCTTCAGAGAGCTTTTCTACCTCAGTCTCCAAAGTGTCCAAGGCGCCCTCGCTCCAGCCCGACGTTTCGCTCCAGGCGTTTTGCATAGCCGAGCTTGTCTGGTCCCAAGCCTTCTCATAGAACTCGCAATCGCAGCTCTTGCGGTCAGAAGAGCGCTTACAGCCTGGCGCACACGCGGTGCACTTACCCGTCGGAGGATTCGGATGTAACTTTGTACACGTCTTCTTCCACTTTGTCGGCGTCGTGACGCATTTTTCCGGTACCGCCGGCGTGCACACTTCCGGGATCGACGTGCACACGGGTGACGTCTTCTTTTTACACTTGCCTTTCCAGTTCCACGAGTAGCATACCCCTCCTCCGGTGCATTTCTGGCCACCACCAGTGCACTTTTTGGGAATCGCCGGCGTACACGCCGTCGTCGAGTCGCACACGGTCGCCGGGCCAGAGTTGACGGAGAGCCCGCCGCTCAACGTGCCGCAAATCGGACTCAGCGTGCACGACGTTTCATACGAGCACGAATCCGGCGCTCCGCTTTCCGCGACCAAGCATCCCGAGGGCGCCGAGCCAAAGCTGCAGTCACCACCGAGCGACGCGATGGATGCCGCTGACGCGGCAGAGTCGATGACACTGTCCGCCCGCACCACCGCGATTACGTTCGCGAGAACACCGACGCACGCGAGCGCCATCGACGCCGTTCGCGCCTTCGCGCCCACGCGCCTTCGCACCGCGCGTTTATCAGCGCTCATCGTTCGTCTTTCGCCCTTCGTCTCGTCGTCCGGACGCGCGTCGCTGATTGCGGGACGCGTTTTGCAAA
>Ga0255743_10000252_pt1 | contig 48659 bp, 47 predicted proteins | sample 101ome_19_FD_179950 | JGI IMG/M metagenome (GOLD analysis project Ga0255743, IMG submission 179950) | Coastal salt marsh microbial communities from the Groves Creek Marsh, Skidaway Island, Georgia - 101405AT metaG (version 2) | ecosystem: Environmental > Aquatic > Marine > Intertidal zone >... | reverse complement strand
TAGGGTCGGAAAGGAACATCCTGAGAGGCAACTCGATCAGGAACTAAGACGTATAAATAGTATTGAGGATCTAGAAGATATGGATCTAGATGAAGTCCTCGAAACATATACAACAAATACAACGCAAACACATTAATACAACGCTATATATCGCACATAAGGAGAAACATATGTCGTTCAATTCACTTTCAGACCTTCGCAAAGCTCGTGGCAATTTCGACCAACTGATGAAGGAAGTCGAAAAACTTGATGCACCACAACAGCGTCAGGATGATTCAAACGAGTGGAAACCCACAGTAGATCAAGCAGGCAACGGATACGCTGTTATTCGTTTTCTTCCAGCACCTCAGGGTGAAGATATGCCTTGGGTTCAGCTTTGGAATCACGGCTTTCAAGGTCCTACAGGTAAGTGGTATATCGAAAACTCACTTACTACTCTCAAGCAAACTGACCCTGTTTCAGAACTAAACTCTGAACTGTGGAACAGTGGCGTAGAAGCGAACAAGGAGATTGCTCGCAAGCAGAAGCGTAGGCTTTCTTATTACGCAAACATTCTTGTTGTTGAGGATTCAGGCAATCCTTCTAACAACGGTAAAGTATTCTTATACAAGTTTGGTAAGAAGATCTTTGACAAGATCAAAGACGCAATGCAGCCAGAGTTTCAGGATGAGGCTCCAATGAATCCATTTGACTTCTGGGATGGTGCTAACTTCAAACTTAAGATTCGTCAGGTAGAAGGTTATCGTAACTATGACAAGTCTGAGTTTGCAGCTCCTTCAGCAGTAGCAGATGATGATTCAGCTATTGAGGCTATTTGGGGACAGCAACATTCGTTAGCTGCTATTGTAGATCCTAGCAACTTCAAGTCTTATGACGAACTCAAAAAGAAGTTGGACTTTGTATTGGGTAGCAGTGCCAAGGTAGGCACAGCAGAAAGCATTTCTAGTCAGACTGGAGACGCTGCTGATGATAACTACATGGAGAAGGTAACACAGATGTCAAAGGCTGAGACTACAGTTTCAGAGGATGACGAGGATGATACCCTGTCCTACTTTGCTAAACTTGCAAATGATGACTAACAGGAAGGGGGCTTAGGCCCCCTTTTTTAATCCCTTCCTCCCTGTCCGTACGCCCTACTTGTTCTACTATCTTGGTATCTCTCTTGGCTGTTCCTGTCCGGTCGTTGCCTTAACGGAGTAGGTCTTCCGCCCCCACCACCGGCGTTTTGTAATATTTGCTGACTATTATCAATATTCTGAATAACTTGTTGGAGTGCCTGTCTATCTGTTGGTGTCATGTTTTGAATAGCATCACTTGTATTAAGAGGCATAGAATCTATTTCTTCTGCCCCTGCGGCCATGGATAATGATCCTAAACCTAGCGTGGCAAGCAAAGCAGGTATTGTAGGCAGGCCTACTCCAGAGCTGGCGAGCAGGACGATGGCACCAGCAACAACAGCAGCAGGTATTGCTCCACTTTCCATGCCCTTTGTAAACATACTAGGATCCTCAGGGGTTCCAAAAGCAAAATCAGCTATTCGGTTTGGCAAGGGGGCTTGCTGAGGTGCAGGTTCTACAAGTCCTTGTGCAACAAGTCCTTCATTTATAAATCGTTCTCTCTTTATCCGCCAGTTACGCAACTGATGACCACTTCTTGGCCGAGGATTAGCAGTGTCAAATTGTTCTCCCAATGCACGAGCTGCTACAGGTATTGGATCTGGAACATTTGTAGGAACGTCAACAGGGTCAGGTAACCTAACAGGTTCATCCACCGGGTTTTGCGTTTGTTCCTCTTCCGTTTGCGGCAGTTGTAATGGGCCAACAAACGGTTGTTTTTCCTCAACATCTTCCGGTTGTTTTTCCTTAACATCTTCAGGTATTAATATGCTGATTCGATCCTTTATTGAATCATAAGCATCCCCCATGCTAGTCTGTAGTGATTTTAAAGCAAACGCGCCTACTCCTACTCCTATAGCACCGACTATAGTTGTCAACATTTTTAGTGAATCTAATATGCCACTATTGTCAGGACATCCGCAGTCTGCAATTTGTTGTAGTAATTTTTTCATTTCAACTAGAGTTTTTTCTATTTTAGAAGGATCTCTGTCAATACCTGTTGTAAATGTTGAACCAGGTGTCATAGCAGGAGTACCGCCCAATTCACCTGCCTCTGTTGGTGACAATGCACCCAATGTATCATTTATGCTTTGGTTTTGTCGCCTTCTAATAAAATTTGCCCTTACTCTATCCTCTACTGATGTTCCTGCTCTTGGCCTAAATCCTAGTAACAATGAAGGTTGCCTGGCTATTTGAGCCAAACCGCTCATTGCCGATTGCCCAGATGATGCACCAATGTAACGATTGAATCTGTCTGCTAGTGGGTGAGAGGAGGGGGTGAAATTATTTAAAGAGTCTTTTGCTTTATCTAATCCAAGCAACTCAATCATCTTGTCTCCATCTTCACCTGATTCGAGTCGCAGTTCTTCTATTTTTTCTGTTATACTTTCAACTGCCCTTAACAGCTCTTTGCCGTTTTTTTCTTGGCTATCTGAAAGAGCTTTTACAATGTCATTTATTTTTTCTTTAGTACCATCGTCCTGGTCTAATAATAGTTTTTGTAGCTCTTGTGTATTTTTTCCAATGCTTTCAGCTATAATTGCAGATGTTTTACCTATTAGATTCGAGTCGTTGCCGGGCAAATCAATGCCTTGTCCCATTCCCATACGAATACCACTCACTAGATTAGCCGCTCCTTCTTTGTCAAAGCGTCCAGATTCCACATTTCTCACATTGGAACCGCTAAAACCAGCATCTAATATGTTTCTACCATCTACTCTAAGCATATTTACTTTCTCTTATTTTTTCTATCTTCTGCTTTTTTCTTTAAATGTTGAATTAACATTGCTACGTAAACTTCTCTTTCCCAGGGCACCATATTTTCTAATTCTGTCAAACTCCAATTGTGTTCCTGCATCAATAGGAAATTCGTTTTATAATAATTGTCTAACGAATCCTGAGAAAGAGTTATACGAAAAAATGCTCTACTCCATTTATAATGGCCTCATTTGTTGTTCCACAAGAGGAACATTTAAACTGTATGGCCTTTCCTAATACAGGTGTTTCTGACAAAAATTCTCTTGCTTCTTCTAAAACTGCCAGTGGTAAATTCTCAACAAACTCTTTAAATTCTTCAGGATCAAGATCTTCCGGTACCGTTGTTTCTTCAGTATCATATACTGCTTCCACACAGTTAAGTATAACCTCCAAATCAGATAATTTATCAATTTGAATCATAACCTCTGCTGCAGGTCTTTTAAATATAATACCGCCTTTATCATTAATCCTAATATCTTTTCTATTTTCTTCTATATTACCTACAGTTTCAAAAGAATCCATATCCATAGTATAGTTTATTTTAGTTTCACATTTACCACAAGTCAAAACAAACTCTTGTTCAGGTCCTGTCGATCTTCCTTTTAACTTTAAAAAGATGTATTGTAATTGATACATCTCTAATTTTTTTACTGCTACTTCACCAAAAGTACAATTTTCAATGACCTGCTGTACTGCTAAAAATTGACTTGATATATCAGAAGCCGCAGCTTGTGTCAATATGTTCCCTTCTTTAACTAAAAAAGGTCTTGCTAATATTTCTTCTTCTATACCAGGAACTTTTATGTTGAACCTAGGTACATCCAAATTAGGTAGTGCCATTATATTCTCCTATAATTTAATCAAAGATCCTTTGAAGGATCCCACCTATCTGTCCTAATACTCTCCTATTTCTCAGTCTATCTCTTACTGCATCTCTGGGATTACGCTCTCTTTCATTATCCTTTCTCACCCAACGCTTAGCTGTAAATGACACTGATATTCTAATGTGACCCGTGTTAGACCAAGAAAGAGGAGTCACGTTAATTAGTTTAGGTATTGCTTCTTGTAATTCATATTTTGTTCTTATATTGTTTTGATTATCCAATACAGCTACTTGTATATTTCTGGCAACCTCCTGTATATAAGCAGACTCTTTTGTGTATGGATCTACAGTTCTCAATATCCAATCTTCAAATCTATCACGTATTTCAAAATTGCCGTCACTAATAAAAGTGAAAACTACATCTTGTGTAAGAAACTCTACATTTTGATTTCTATATTCAGTCCATGACCCTTTCTTATAAGGAACATTTGTAGCTGACAATCCTGGTAACTGAGCTTCTTCACACATTACTGTAAATATAAAATTATCACGTAGACGTAAAGGAGGTACTACTTCATCTGAATCAGGTAACGTAAAGGTAACTTCAAACTTATCCGAACGAGGAGTATAATCATTTCTTACTTGACTTAAAAAGTTTTCAAAAGTTGATTGTGAGTTAGCCATTTATTATTTCTCTGCTTTGTCTATATACTTGATTCTGTGTTGCCCCTGCAAAATCATGTGTCGGTAAAAATATAGAAGCTCTCCAGTGTTCAGGATTTATCTTTACGAACCTAGTCTGGACTTGACTATACAAATACTTTTTCACTGAGGGTTTTACTTGTGGGAATCGGCCAAAGTTTTTTAATAGGCCCCAACTGACTTCTATTTTACTTTTATCAGTCAACGCTTTGTCAGTAAAATTCATTAGGTTTCCCAATAACTGAGCCCTCATCATATAAGGTAGATAGTGAAAGTTTATTCCGACAAACCCGTTTGATATATCATCAAACGGCAAACATAAGGGGAACCTATCATAATATGGCAAGCTGTCTTTGAACTTAGGATCATACTGAAACATATACATATTACCAGGTTCTAACCTACTAGTAAACTCGCCTATGTCAGTACGAGACACTTCAGCAAAAGTATTGATACCGTTAGCCATTTTACGAACAGCATCTTGGTACCATCTGAATGAACGGTCCTGTTCGCCTGCCGCGGCTCTTATGTTTTGGAATGGATTAGCCATACCATTATTTATAATGGTTTTATAGGTTCAACTCTTTTTCTGTAATAATTTTGAATTTCCAATTACGGTCTTTACAGAATTCTTCAGCTGCTTCCCACTTGGCTAAATTCACACCCCATTGTTTTACTTCTTGTATGAACCTTTTTGTTCTTCTCTTAGGAACCTTAGGTTCTTGTGTAAAACGATAGGGCTTGACTTCTACAAGATACATTTCAGTGATATTATTGTTGACTACTTTGACGTAGAAATCCACAAAGTATCTATGGTATCTGTTGTCTATAGGTGAACGATATGGTATAATTATTTCTTCACTTCCCCATTCTTGCACTGAATCATTGAGATCACACCAATTCATAAACTTCAATTCGTATCCGGAACGATACACTATGTTTGATATGTCACCTTTATATTTGGCCGGGTTTCTTGGCCTGAACTTTCCTTGATATAATTGTTTAGTGTATGTCATTTGCCGTTATAAATAAAGAAAAACAATCTTTCGGATTATTTATATGGCAATCGACTTTTTAAATCCAGACAAGCCAATCGACTTTACTGATACTAGCGCTTTAGAAGCATCTATAGCTAGAAAAAATGAAGAATCAGAATTTTTGAGTCCTGCTCTTCCTGGTGGGGCCAGGCTTGCCAGACAAGAGGTATATAAATTCCCCTCGGATGTAGGCAATGATAACTCAGATTTATTACACAGTGTAATATTTTATATTAACACTAGGGAAAATACTAGAGCTGCAAAAACTAGCGCAGGCACCCGTACACCTGGTAGTATTTCTAATACTGGTCTAGGTAGACCCAGTGAGGATGGATTAAACAATATGATAGGGGAAAATAGGGACGGGGGATTTGCTCTGGGCCTTCTTTCTTTAGGAGCATTTGGTGTAGTAAAAAAAGGCCTTAATTATGTTGGTGCACCTGGTATAGTACAAGATGTAGGAGCTCTTACAGCTGCAGGTGGGGCACTTGTAACTGGCGTTGATCTGCCTGATTCATTAGGAGCTAATTTTTCAAAAGTTAGTGTAAAACAGGCAATACAACTTTTTGTATCAGGACCACCCACTGCTGAATATTCTGCTAATTGGGAAAATAAAGATTTAGGAATTGTAGGTGGGGCGCTCACTCAAAACGGAGTTTCTTTAGGTGATATTATCACAGACGGTGAAGGTGATTTTGATATACCCTTCACTGATAAAAGTGTCAATTTAAGTCAGTTTATTAATGTAGGAAGTGCGGGTGCAAGATCACTAATACAAGGGGCTGCTGACTTGCCAGGTAAAATAGGTATTGCGGGAGATTTAGGGGCTGCATTTGATTTAATTTCAGGCAATACTCTAAACCCTTATAAAGAACAATTATTTCAGAGTATGGGATTTAGAAAATTTGGATTTGGTTATAAGTTTATTCCTAGAAACGATAGGGAATTTAACAATGTTATGAGTATTATTCAGTTATTTAAATATCATATGCACCCAGAAAGAAATGACAACAATTATACACTTATATATCCTTCTGAATTTGAAATAGAATATCGTTATAAGGATAAAAGAAATGAGAATTTAAGCAAAATTGCTCCGTGTGCATTGACTGATGTTAAAGTGTCATTCGGCGGTCAAGATTCATTTACGTCTTTCAAAGGCACAGATGGTAAACCTGTAGAAATTAATATGCAGTTGTCGTTTGCAGAACTAGAAATGCTCACTAGACAAGGACTTGGTGATCGTGATGGTACAGGAGTTTCTGAAACTAACTGGAGGAACACATTCTAATGTATTTTAGAGCTATGCCAAAAATAATTTATCCTTTGCCTGATGGTTCTTTTACATCAGCTAAGGATATTTTTAATAGAATAGGTTTTAGAAGCACTCCTAAAGGTAGATTAGCATTAGAATCTTACTATATTGAAGAAGGAGATACTCCTGATATTGTTTCGCATAGATTTTATGGTAATCATTTATACCATTGGTTGATATTTTTTGTCAATGATATTACAAACCCTTATGAAGAATGGCCTAAGAATAATATACAATTAGACGAGTATGTTAAAAATAAGTATGGCAACGGCAACGAAAATGCTGTGCATCATTATGTTATTGCAGGCACAGATACAGTAGTTGATTATGACGCAGCCAAAGTTACGAGCGGTGAATATTCAGAGGTATCAAATTATGATTATGAAATTGAATTGAATGATGAAAAAAGACAAATTGCACTTGTTCCTAGTGAATTTGTAGGTGATTTTGTTAATCAGTATAAAAGGCTGATGGCTAATGCAAGATGAACTTTTACAAACCGGTTCAGTCATAGTTGAAGATGTTATTATAGTAAATCAATATGACAGAGGAACGGGACTAAAAGAATTTTTTACAGAAATTAATATATTTGAGGATATGTATTCTCCTTGTTTATTTGCGGAAATACTTATCACTGATAACATTAATTTAATTTCTACATTTCCTATTGTGGGTGGTGAGCTTGTTGTTATAAAATTTAGAACCCCGACCTTTGAAGATACTCCCCCTACAGTATTTGAAAAAACTTTCTATGTTTCCGGTATAAAAAATAGAACAGTTAAGGGCGACACTCAAGTAAGCTATCTCTTGGAGTTAATCTCACAAGAAGGATATATAGATTTACAAACAACGGTAACTGGGTCTTTTTCTGGGACTACCGATGAAGTAGCTGCAAAAATATTTGAAGATTATTTAACAGTAAGTGATTACAGTTATTTTTTAATAAACGATCCCCCACATAGCACAAAAATAAAATATACTTCTAATTTTTGGTCACCCTTTAAAAATCTTGCTTATATCTCTAAGAGATGTCAAAGTTATAGTGGTATAGCCTCTGACTTTTTATTTTTTGAAACTAAGAATGCTTTTATGTTGGCCAGTCCTGAATCGTTAATAAAGAAACAAAGAATAGAAGGTCTTTTTGATGAGTATGTTTATGAACTAGTGCCGGGAACTTATAAAAGAAAAAGAGACGGAAATTCCTATTACGGCACTCCGGTTAGTGATGAGATGACTAGGGTTATTTCCATAAAGGTGCCTCGTGTTATTGATAGTGTCGGTAATTTAATGAATGGGTATTATGCTAATGCTGTTAGAAGCTATGATCTGACTACTAAAAAAATTACAGAAACTACATTTGATATGTCAAAAGATGCTCAAGGATTCTTTAAAACAGCAGATGGAACTGCAATTCCTCAAAATGTAAATTTAAATCCTTATAATTACACTTCTTTTGTTCCGGTCAATTCTTCCCTATACACAGATTACGGAATAACAAACAATACTGATTTACCAGAAGGTCATCCTGCAGACTATATTATAGACAAAACACATTATAGACACTCTTATTTAAACTCTTTGCTTGCTACTAAATTCTCTATTCAAATCCATGGTAGAACTGATATGGCAGTAGGAATGTGTATAAACTTTTTATATCCTTCTACAGGGACAAAACTAGTAGACGCTACTGCCGCTGATGCGGTTGATAAATATTTGTCAGGAGTGTTTTTAATTACCGCAATTAGACATTTTATTACAAACGACAAACATACTATGCAGGTTGAAATAGTTAAAAATGGATTTAACGAGGCAATAAATTAATGTTAGTACCTCAGTTTAAAATGTGGATAGGGGTTGTTGAAGATAGAATCGACCCTGAACAATTAGGTAGATACCGAGTACGTATTCTTGGTTATCATACTGCAAACAGAGAATCTTTACCTACAGACAAACTTCCTTGGGCTGTACCAGTTATGCCGGTCACAGGAACAAGTGTTTCAGGTGTAGGCGAAACACCAAATCTCACTAACGGATCTACTGTTATAGGATTCTTTGTTGATGGTGATGACGAACAACAACCAGTTATACTTGGCTCGATGCCAGGCCTTCCTACAGAAAAAGTAGAAGATGACAAAGTAGGTTTTAACGATCCAAAACACATTTATCCTTTCACTACTAAAGAAGGTAGAAACGGACTCAAAGAATCCGACTTGTCAAGATTAGCCCGAGGCGGAGAAGCAGAGAAACACGCTAGCTTAATTAAGAAAAGAAGTGTTAGAGTGGAAGAAGTTCCTACTGCGAGAGCGCCTGATGTTAGTAACACTTCCCCGAATATTTCAGGAGCTTCATATGAGAACGGATCTTGGTCTGAACCTCATGCTCGCTGGGGGACTACAGGAGAAGGAACCTACAGTGAACCTGGGACTGTTCCGACTTTTGAAAATGGAACAACCTCAGTTTATCCTTACAATCACGTTAAAGAAACTGAATCAGGACACATATTTGAAGTAGACGATACTCCTTTTAATGGCAGAATACATGAGTATCATAATTCAGGGACATATAGAGAAATACAGTCAGACGGAACTAGGGTTACTAAAATAGTATCTAGAGATGTTGAGATTGTTATGCAAGGCAAAGATGTTTATATAACAGGCGGGTGTAATGTTACAATTAAAGGTGATTGTAAAATGCTTGTTGAGGGTGATAAGTATGAGGAGATTAAAGGCAATCAATTTACTATTGTTGAAAAAAATCGTCATACTAAGGTCATAGGAACTGATGTATTAGAATGCCATTCAAATGTAGGTTACAATATAGGTAACAGTGATGGTCAAGGCGCCTTCATTGTTAGTGCAGCAAACGACATAAGTTTTACCGCGCAGGGTAGAGGACAATTTACATCTGGCGGACAAATGAACATATCATCTGGAAATAAAACTATTACATTGACAGCAGCTAAAAGTATTGCTTGTGATGCGGGAACTGTTTTCAAAGCACAAGGTCCACTGATGGCCTCTTTAGAAAGTGCAGCATATGTTAAATTAAATTCTGGAATAGCTATGGATTTGACTTCCGGAGTTTCACAAAAGGTTGCTTGTGTTGGTAATCAATTACTTGAATCAGGAGCAACACAGACTATTTCTGTTATAGGCTTACAGAATACTATTGCAGGTGTTAGGCAAATTACGACACCAATTACATCACATTTAGGTATGTATAACGTGACTGGAAATATTTTAGGAACCCAGGTTACTACTATTACAGGTATTGATTTGAACTTACACAAACACGTAGCAACATCACTCGGTGCTCCTACTACTCCTTCAATACCTTAGGATAAGAAATGTCAGAACACGATACAGAAGCAGAAGCAACACATGGATGTGGTTTAAGTCCTAAGCAAATGGAGCTTTTAGATACACTAGCCGGACTAGATGAATCGGCTGGTTTACTAGGCCTTGCTGCTACTTTTATACCTGGCTTTCCTACTACAGGACAAGGCATTGCAGAATATATTATTGGTGCAGAAAAATATGCAGAATATTATGCTCATTATGAAAAAGTTATGAAATTCTATAACGATCCTGTTGGCGGCATATTAGAGTATGCAGATCAGGCTATTGAATATGAAGAAGGTGAAGAGGGGTCTTTTTCTCAGGATTTGAGAGGGTTTGTTAATAAAGTTAAACCAATAGCTTCAACAGCAATAAATGCAGTATTGACAACAGAACAAATTGCAAATGAAGTGTCTAACTTTAAAAACAAATGGAGCGGTGTTGATATAGATTATGATAATGTAGTATCCTTAATCAAAGATGGAGCTATAACTGCTAAGAATTTATGTCATATGGTTGATGACTATGGTAAAGCAGCAGACGGTTCTCTAGTATTGAGAGGTAAACCTATAGTTATAGAACCAGGTAAATGGGGTATAGATTTGCCAGGAGGCAGACAGCAACCTATAGTAATACAACCAGAGTTTGTTATAGATCTAGAGGCACAAGAAGAAGAAGCGCTAATTGAGTATGAAGGAATTTCAGATTCGCGGCTAAGATTTAACATTTAAGGTTATAAATACTCGTATGTCCACAGAAACTAAAAAAATATCTAGAGTCTATAAAGACTTTGATTTGAGTTTTACTAAGAACTCAATTACCTCTGATCTAAATAAAAAAACAGATGTAGCTGCTGTCAAACAAGCAATTCAGATATTATTACAAACCAACTTTTACGAGAGACCCTTTGAGGTTAGTAAAGGAGCAAATTTAAGGTCATATTTGTTCGGTCAAATTGATGGGTTGACAGCAAATCTTTTAAGAAAAAATATACAACAAGTCATAGAAACATACGAGCCTAGAGCACTTATACAAGAATTAGATGTAACTGTTGGTCAAGATGAAGTTTCTTATAATGTATATTTACAGTACGCAGTAGTAGGGTTTCCACAGCCTCAAATAATAACAGCAAACTTAGCAAGGTTAAGGTAACATGGCGCAATTAAATGTAACAGAATTAGATTTTGCAGACATTAAACAAAGTCTGAAAAATTATTTAGAAGCACAATCAGAGTTTAGTGATTATGACTTTGAAGGCTCTGCTATGTCCGTATTGCTTGATGCCTTAGCATATAATACCCATTACAATGCTATGTTAGCACATATGCAGGCCAACGAAGGATTCTTAGATACTGCTATAAAAAGAAACTCTGTAGTATCTCATGCTAAAGCTCTCGGCTATACTCCTCGTTCGGTAAGAGGATCAACGGCAGTAATTAATCTTGCTATCACAGGATCAATTTTACCGGCTTCTGTTACTTCCTTAACTCTCAGTAGAGATGTAATTTTTACCTCAGTTATAGGACAAAAAAATTATTATTTTTATCCTAGAAATACTGTAACTGTAAATAAAGAAACAAGAGACGGTGTAGGCGGTTTTTATTTTGATAACCTATCTGTAACTGAAGGTACAAGAGTTGAAAATAGGTTTTTGGTAGACTCTACCAACGTGTCGGGCCCATTTGTTATACCGAATAAAAATGTAGATACTACTACAATAAGAGTTAGAGTACAGGATTCTGCTACAAACTTAACACTTTCTACATATAAAAATTATACTAATATTACAGACGTAAGTACAACTACAAAAGCCTTTTTTATTGAAGAAGATATTGATGGGCTTTATATTATTCGTTTTGGTGATGATTATATAGGTAAAAAACTAGAAGCAGGAAATGTTGTTATTATAGACTATATAAATTCAACAGGTGAAGCTGCTAATTTTGGTTCTTCTTTTTCTGTAACAGAGACATTTGTTACATCAGGAGAGTCAGTAAGCGTAACAGTAGTAAGCAATTCTTCTGGTGGTCAAGATAGAGAAACTATAGACTCAATACGTCAATCTGCTCCTCGTTATAATCAGACAAGAAATAGAGCAGTGACTTCTGCTGACTATGAAGCCCTTATAAAAGCAAGTAACACACATATACAATCGGTTTCTGTGTGGGGCGGAGAAGATAATATTCCACCTATTTACGGAAAGGTTTTTATATCTTTGGATCCTGTTGAGGGTGCAACAATAACACAGAATGATAAAGATGCTATACAAACAGAAATAATTGCACCAAAAGCTCCTTTGGGTATTTTGGCTGAGTTTGTAGATCCTATACGCACTTACATTCAACTAAAAATTGGGGTCGTTTACAATCCTAAGTCCACTCCTTTAACTCAAGGTGGTATTCAGGCCGTTGTGACAACGGCTGTAAATAACTACTTTACGAATGAATTAAATGTTCTAAATAAAAACTTTTATTTGAGCAGACTTTATAATTACGTAAAAGCTGCTTCAAACTCTATTATATCTATAAACATAAATCCTAAATTACAAAAAAGATTTACGCCAAGAACTTTGACTGTTGCTGAGTCATTTCAAATGGAGTTTCATAATAAATTAGAACCTAGAACATTACATTCTACTTGGTTCAATGCTACTGTAGAGACTGCAACTATTAAATGCAAATTAGTAGACACCCCTGATACAGGCGTTAATCCCCCAGAATATAATGGCAATGGTAAAATATATTTACAAAATGAAACAGGTGAAAATCTATCATTAGTAGGTACTGTTAATTATGATACTGGATTAATTAATTTTACTGCAACTATTGCTAGTTATGTAGGCCCTGACACCTTTATACGTGTTAATTTTAAACCACATGATGACGTTAAAGATATTAAAACCAATGTTCTGACTAGAGTATCAGCACCGGATGGTTCTAGTGCTGTTGTAGCTTATCCTTCTAAAAATACTGTTTTGACTAGGGACGATACTGTTCTTAATACTTTAACAGGCGCTAGAAAAGGATTAGAAATAATAGTCAGCCAATATACAGAAGATGATTAATGGCTCATCAGATACCTAGTTTCTATAGATATGTAGAATCTATAACAATCACCAACGCAGGTAGCGGATACAATTCTGCCAATCCTCCTGCTATAACAATTTCAGGCGGCGGCGGAACAGGCGCCACAGCTACTTGTACCGTTGTTAGTGGTGAGATTGCTACTGTTACTGTAACAAACATTGGTAACGGCTATACCTCTACTCCTACTGTTACTGTAGCAGGTTCTGGTGGAGCAATACTTACAGCAGTCCTTAATTTTGCCCACGGTCCTAAATCAGAACACATAAAAGTAAACGCAAATAATGTAAAGTATACCCTACCTGAATTTGTACAAAATGATTATACTACCTTTGTAACTTTCTTAGAGAAATACTATGATTGGATGGACTCAGAAAACAATCCAATCAATTTACTATTAAATAAAAGCTACTATGATATTGACGAAGCAACTGACAACGAGTTAGAAAAATGGCGTTTGCTTCTGGCTAGAAAATGGCCTAAAACTATTCCTGTTGATAAAAAGTTTTTCTATAAACACATTAAGGACATCTATGAGAGTAAAGGGACAAAGGCTTCTACGGAGTCCTTTTTCCGTTTGTTTTACGGAGAAGATGTTGACGTAATATATCCAAGCAAATATGTTTTACGTGCATCTGATGGTAGATGGCAACAGTCACAGGCTATTAAGGTAACATCTGCTAACGATTATGAAGTGCTAAATCTTCAAGGAAAGTTAATAGATTTATGTTACTATTCTACTACAGGCACTCTTACTCGTTTATATAAAATAGAAGCAGAGGTTGTAGATGTAATAAAAATAGCCTACACCGCTCCTCAACAATATGAAGTATATCTAAAATTTGAATCGGCAAGAACATCAATACCTGGTCCTGGCGCAGACGGTCGAGCTACACCTGTATGGGAAGGCCCCATTGATACAGTAGATACTATCGGAGCCGCAGATGCAAGTCGTGCGGCAGGCACATATACAATCACAACTGCTGATTGGACTTCAGATGGCGATGGCTCAGCTGCCGAGTTTACTGTTGTTGTTGACGGCGCGGGTGCCGCAACTATAACTATTGACACTGATGGTGAAGGGTTTGTAATAGATGAGACTATAACTATTGCAGATGCAGATCTTGGTGGCGGCGGTGGCGCAGATCTTACCTTTGATGTAGCAACACTCGTTGAAGGCGAGTTAAAACTAAATGATGTTACAGTAACAGATGCTGGACAAGATTATCTTGCTGCTCCTATTGTTAGTATCATAGATCCTTCTGGTGGAACTGGCGCTGAGATTAGAGCAGAAGTAGCAAACAGTGTAATTACTGATTTTGACATAGACAATAAAGGTTCTGGATATTACTCGTCTACTACTACTTTATCCTTAAACACTGACAGTAGAAGAACCTTTATTGTACTAAGAGATGAGTTGCCCTCAAGCTCTAATGTAAAAGCATATTTAGGAAGAACTTTAACAAGCATATCAGCAGGAACATACTCAGGCGCTGACGCAGGATTCTCAGCAGGACAAGTCTTTTCTATAAATGAATCTGGTGATGATGCTATAGGGTACGCACTAGATTACTTTGCTGAGGATTATGTTATTATTGGCGGCACCAATGATTCTTATGGTAAAATAATAACTGTATCAAGTTCTAACGCTCCTTCAACATGGAGAATCATTACACCTGGGTATGGTTTCAATAAAGGATCAGTAGATCTTGTACTTACATCTGCTACAGGTGAAACATCAACTGTTACACTAACCACTGGTTATCTATTTACATATACAGGCCAATATGTAGATGACAGAGGCAAACTCTCTGATGTTAACCGACTACAGGATAATCGTAAATATCAAAGTTATTCTTATATTGTCAAATCTTCTACTCCTCAGAGCGATTGGAATGATATTATTAAAGGAACAATTCATCCTGCTGGATGGGAAGTATTTGGTGATCTAACAATCACAAATGAAGTAGTTTTCTCTGATATTACTGTAACTGCACCTGGTTATCATATTCGATTCTTCGAGGAAGATATATTCGCAGGCGAAGGCGGTGATACATCTGATGCAATTGCTATTGAATATTTCATGGTCAAAGAGGACACTGCAACTACAAGCGAACTTGTTGCTAAACTAGTAGAAAAACCTTTGGCTGATAGTGCAACTATTGATGACTCAGGTTCACAGGATTACTTTGCTGAAGATTACATGGTTGATGCTGATTCTTATGTGGGAGAAGGTGGTTTTGTAATACATTTCGGCAAAAATACAGAAGATGCGACAACAACAAGCGAAGAAATAGGCCCCTTTACTGTCAATAAAGCGTTGACAGATACAACAATCTCAGATGACGCAGGAGAACAAAATTACTTTGCTAATGATGCCGGCAATTACTTGGATAATGATTTCTATGTAAGAGATGGCGGCCTTCAGATAAGTTATCAAAAGTATTTACAGGATGTTGTCTCTGTTACTGAATCATTTGCATACTTATATGACTGGGGCGTAAACCCATCAGATACTGTTACTGCTACTGAATTGTTTGGTTATGTTATGGAAAAAATAATAGATTTTTCAGATACAGTAACAGCGTCAGAAACTTTTGTTCCTGTTGTAACGTGGACAGCATCATTTACAGATACAGCCACAGTAGCAGAGACAGTAGAAATAGGAACGAGTTTACCATTTACTGAAGCACAGTCAGTATCAGATACACCGTTACTAAACATACAACCAAATCCATCTGATTCTGTGTCTGTTACAGAGGTAATAAATAATTTTAATATTTCACAGGTTCTTGCTGACATAGCAACTCCTGATGATAAGGCTTCAATAGAAGATGAAAATGAAGTCTTAATAGGTAAGCGACTGAATGATTCTGCTTCGGCAACTGAAAGTCATGCAATAAGTTACATAACTTCTTTCAGTGATAGTGTTTCAGCTACAGAATCATTTAACGCACAAATATTCATACCGGTCAGCTTGGCGGATTCGGCAACAGCCACAGAATCTAGCACACTGACAGTAGGTAAGAATCCGTCAGATACAGCTACAACAACTGACAACGGAACTAGTTGGACACTTACTAGAGCGATTGCAGATACAGCGACAACTGACGATAGAGCTTCAATAGCGGACGAAAACCAAGTAAGTGTCGGTAAGACATTGGCTGATAGTGTAACAACTTCAGACAGTGTAATTACAGAAGTAAGTATTGAACAGGTACTGGCTGACAGTGCAACAGCTACACAGCAACTTATTATAAGTTATGATTTAAATAATGCTGAAACACTGACCTCAACTGATGTACCGGTTATAAATACAAGTAATGCTAATACAGATTCAGCAGGCGCTGCAGAGGCAGACGCAAAAGATTTCGGTAAGAACATTACAGACAGTGGCGCACTAGCAACAGAAAGTGCTACTGCAAACGTACAAAATTATTCGGATCCAACATACTTCGCTGAAAGTTATGTTGGTACTAATTACACACTATAACAATTTTGGAGAACGAAAATGTTTAACAAAGAAACTATGAAAGCGACAGGTAAAGTAAATGTCGTACTTAAGGATGAGTTTGGTAATGTTAAAGAGGACTTCACTGTAAACAACTTGGTTGTTGACACTGGCCTTGACTTCATTGCTTCACGTATGAAAGACGCAACTGCTACTGCAATGTCACACATGGAAGTAGGCACTGATAACACAGCAGCCGCTTCTGGTGACACTGCTCTTGGTTCAGCAGTAAGCTCATCTCGTACAGCTCTTACTTCTACCACTGTTACTGACAACGCTGTTGCGTATGTTTGTACTTTCGCAGCTGGTACTGGTACTGGCGCACTTACAGAAGCAGGTATTTTTAATGCTTCTTCAGCAGGCACAATGCTTTGTCGTACTGTTTTCTCAGTAATCAACAAAGGTGCTTCTGACAGCATGACTGTAACCTGGACTGTAACTATTTCTTAATAGGTAAATATAGTGGCTATAGCTCTATCTATATTGGGCCGAATCGGTTTAGCAAGATCCTTTAAACGGGATCTTGTTGAACCGGTAGTTACCGGCGCCCCACATGATTATTTTTATATTACTTTAGGTAGAACTACTGCTTGGAGTGACGAACAATCGCCTCCTGCTCCTATAGACAACGATTGTGATCTAAATGATTATAGAAAAAATATCATTGTCGCACAAAAAGCAGATGCTGCTGATATATGTCACGTTGCAAGACGAATAGATTGGGAAAATGGTCAAGTGTATGACGCTTATGACCACGAATACGGTAGACCTTACATAGATGTTTTTGGTTCTGCAGGTGAGACTACTTATTACCAAGCTACTTCAGGAGCAACTTCATTAAAAGATGCCAACTTTTATGTAATGACAGATGAATATAAAGTCTATAAATGTTTAGACAATAATAATGGCGCACAAAGTTCAATAAAACCAACGTCTACAGCTACCTCTGTAGCTATCTTGTCTGATGGTTATAAATGGAAGTTTATGTTTCAAATATCTTCATCAGATCAAACTAAATTTTTAGATACAAACTATATACCTGTAAGAAAACTTACAACTACTCCTTACGGGGATGTTAATGGTGAAGTAGATTCTATCACTATAACAGACGGTGGTTCAGGATATACTAGTACACCTACTGTTACTATTGTAGGTGACGGTGGTGGAGCTACAGCAACAGCTACAGTTTCTGCTGGCGCTGTTAGTGCTATTACAATTACAGATGCAGGAGCAGGTTACTCTTTTGCTCTTGCAACTATTTCAGGCGGGGGTGGATCAGGAGCAACTGTTGTAGTAAACGTCGGTGATACTGATGCTTTACCTCCTCTACAGTCTGCTGTTGAATCAACCTCTACTCAAGGTACTATAGATAAAATTGATATTATTGGATTGGGTACTAGTTATACGGCTAACGGAACTAGAGTAGTTATTACGGGAGACGGTACAGGGGCTGAAGCGGCCGCCACAGTTAATTCTGATGGGCAAATTACTGCTGTTGATGTAACTAATTCTGGGTCAGGATACACATTTGCTGAGATTACCTTTACTGATTTAGCAGGCAATGAAAATGCAGATGTAGATACCAGAGCTACAGCAAGAGCTGTTATTTCTCCTTACGATGGGCATGGAGCTCATCCTATAAATGAGTTATATGCAAACAATATAAGTATTGTCGTAAATTTTGATGACAATACTAATACAGATTTATTCATAGGCAACGATTTTAGACAAGTCGGGCTTATAAGAAACTTAAAACAATACGATAGTGATACACAAGTTTATACTGCTGTAACAGGCACTAATACACATAGAATAGAAGTTGGTAGTGCAACCGAACACGCCAAATACAATATAGATGACCTCATAACAACAGGTGGCGGCGGCAGATTTAGAGTAATACAAAAGAAAGTAGACAGCACAAACTACTATGTTTGGCTACAGCCTATAATAGACATAATAAGTTCTAGTAGCGTTATTACAAATAGTACAACCAGCGTTACAGGTTTGAGTATAAATAGTTATACATCTTCTACCGATCAACCTGAAATAAACGTAAATTCCGGTGAGGTTATTTACATTGAAAACAGGCCTTATATTAACAGGCAAGAAGATCAGGTAGAAACAATTAAAGCAATACTAACATTCTAGGATTAGGAAATGGCACTCAACTTAAATACTTCTCCGTATTTTGACGATTTTGACGCAACAAAAAATTATAACAGGATTCTCTTTAAGCCTGGTGTTGCTGTACAAGCAAGAGAACTGACCCAGCTACAAACAGTTCTTCAAAATCAAATTTCTAATCTTGGAAGTTTTACACTCAAAGAAGGCGCAGTGATTAGTGGATGTGAAGAATCTATTATTGCAGTTCCTTATATTAAAATTAATGATGATTATTATCCTAACGGTGTTACTACGACAACAGCATTGACCAATGCACAAATGGAGAAGTTTAGGGGTGCTATTGTTGAAGGACAGACTACAGGAATTAAAGCTAAAATCATAGGCACTGTACAAGGATCTGTATCAGGAAGGCCGGCACTAAAGGCTTTTTATCTTGCATACTTAGATTTTAACGGCCGAGGTGAGGGTGATGAACATTTCTCTGGAGCTGAAAGATTAAAAGTAATCTCAGGGGGCTCTCATTTAAATACCGAGTTTGTTACTAGTAATTTGGCCGCAAGCCCTGTAACTCATGCAGATAACTATTATGGTACTACAACCAAAATACAATTATCTCCCGGTGTAATATATGCAAAAGAACAATTTATTCTTACGGATACATTGTCTACTTACGTACATCCTTTTAGCAACTCTGTTGTTCGTAAAATAGGTTTTGAACTAACAGAGACAGTAAAAGCATACACTGATGATGAGACACTTTTAGATCCAGCATCAGGCTCTTATAACTTCAATGCACCCGGTGCAGACCGATATAATATTACTGCACAACTAAAATCATATGCAGCTTCTGCTGTTCTTCCTGAACTGTTTTTTGAATACGGACAGTGGGAGTATGGTAGATTAGTCAGAAATGATATTAGGACCAGCGGACTAAATCGTCTAGGCGATATAATGAATGAAAGGGCCTATGAAACATACGGTAACTTTGTAGATCATGGTCTGACTGTTCAGTTAAAAGAACACCTTAACGACGGTGTTAATGGTGGTGTGTTTACTTCTGCTAATGGTGGCGATGCTACAAAATTAGTAGCAGAAATTTCTCCCGGTTATTGTGAAGTGGGCGGACACCCTTTACGACTGACTAATCGTAAATTATTGATAATAGACAAACCTACTGATACGGAAACAAAAGAAGATTCTACAATAACTACAAACTATGGTAACTACATTCTTGTGAATGAAACTTGTGGTGCTTGGGATGTAGACGGTAGTGCTGAAGTTACTCTATATGATGCTGCACAGACAGCGGTAACTTCTGCGACTTTCTCAGGGACAACAGCATCAGGGAATGCTATAGGTACAGCTAAAATTCGTCACTTTGTCCGTGAATCAGGAACAGTAGGTTCAGCATCTGCTCAGTACAGGCTTTATTTGTATGATGTTAAAATGACCTCTGATAACTTTGAAAATGTAAAAAGTTTGTATTATAATGATACAAATGCTGATGGTTTTGCAGACGTTGTATTAAATAATATTGATGCTAATGCTAAAGCATGGGCAACTAGTACATACTTTGCACCAAATCAAATTGCATACAATGGTGATTATCTATATACTGCGACAGTAGCAGGTACTTCTGCTTCAAGTGGTTCAGGACCTACACATACTTCTGGCACTGCAACAGATGGTGGTATCACTTGGCAGTACGCAGGTACCGCAAACTACGGTGCAGTGTTGAAAGAAAAGGCATTCAATTCAGTATTTTTCCCACTACCGGCTAGAAATACAAAGACTATTGCACCTGGCGGAACATACGACTACGATTTTCAGTATACAAAAGAATTTAGTGCTACAGTAGCAGCTAATGGTGAAGTATCCATAACCGTAAGCGGTAATGAAACTTTCCCATACTCGACCGGTGTATTGAGCGATACTACAGCTCTTGCTAATATTCAGGTAGTAGCTGAAGATACTTTTACAACAACTACTCCTACTGACACACTTTCATTGGGAGAAATGTTAGATCTCACTGCTACAGGCAGAAGTGTAACCGTAGTTAGTGATACAGAAATTACTATAGACCTAGGAGCAACAGCTGTTGCATCTTCTGGCCTAGATGTTAAAATTTATGCCAATGTTCAAGTAGCAGATACTACGCCAATTTCAAAAACTCTGAATACAGATCAATATGTGACACTTCTTGCTGACGGTACTGATACTTATTCTACTTCCGAAATAGAATTTAATTTAGGTGTAGCTGATGTACTTAGAATAACATCAATCAGGGCTCATTCTTCAGCATTTTCAGCAGCTTCCGATGGAATAGACGTAACGAGTCAGTTTAGATTCGATAACGGTCAGCGAGATAACTACTATGGACTCGCTAAGATATTTAAGAAACCTTCGGCCACTGTAGACTTTACTGCCAGACCTTACTTACTTGTTAAGTTTGACTATTTTAGTAGAACTGTTACTGGTCCTACTTTTTCTTGTATAGATTCATATGCAGCCGCAATATCAGCAAACACAATGAAACTACAAGAGGTGCCTTTATATGTTAATAGCAAAGGCAGAACAGTAGACCTTAGAGATGAATTAGATTTTAGACCTTATGCAACTAATACAGCAACTCCTACGGCTACATTAGGTTCTGCAACTCAGAATCCTAGCAGTGCAATAACTATCACAAGACCTTCTAATGGTCTAACTATGCCTGTCCCTGTACAAGAATTTACAACAGATCTTGAATACTATTTGGGTCAGGGGCATAGAATTATAGTCACTCCTACAGGTTCTATTGAGCTTGTATCTAATCCTGCTTCTACAAAGCCAAGCATTCCTATGCCTAAAACTAGTAAAGATATGACATTGGCTACACTTGTGGCTAAACCATATCCTTCTTTGAGTGCGGCATCGGGTAAATACTATTCAAGATTAGATTTGGCTAATAAAGTTAGAAAGGTAAATAATCCCAAGTATACTATGTCACAAATTGGTGGCCTAGAAAAAAGAATTGAAAATCTTGAGTATTACACTTCTCTGTCTATATTAGAACAAGCATCTAAAGATGAGAAATTCTTAGATGAATCAGGTGTAGATAGATTTAAAAACGGATTGTTAGTAGACGCATTTAATGGATTTACTACAGCAGCAGTAAATGATCCTGATTACAAATGTTCTTTACATAAATCTATTGGTGTTATGCGTCCTTATTTCTCTGACGAATTTATTTCACTTTTGCCGAATTTTTCGGGAGCATCTGACGAGTGTGGTCAGACTGGAGCTATAGCACACGTTCCTTACGCAGAAATTATGTATGCGGAAAATTTAAAAGCTAGTAAATGGGAAGCTATTGTAACGGAACTTCTATATGATGAGGAAGTTGTTGTTCAACCTACTTGTCAATCTGGTTATATTTGGGACGCTGAATCTAACGCTTGTGTTCCGCGGCCGAGTAACACCGGACCTAGTAATCCTGATAATGGATCAGAACGTGTAGTTGAATATTCTATTACAAATAAAGGTGCAGTAGATGAAGGCGAATCTATATCACTTACTATACAGGGAAATGCTGTAGGTTCAGGTGTGACAGTTGGCTGGACTCTTTCTTGCACATCAGGATATACACTTGTATCTGGAGACTTGGCTTCCGGTTCACTAACAGGAACTGCTACAATAGACAGCGGTTCTCAAGCAGTCGTTTCATTTACGTTTGCTACTGAAACAGGCATTACTGAAAATGAAACTTTAAAACTCACACTTGATGCCACTGATAGTGATGGAAATGCTACTGATTCAGCAAGTTCAACATTTACACTGAACAATACTAATGTTGCACTTGTATGTGCTTCAGGTTACACACTAAATGCAGCCGGTACTGCCTGTGTTCCTATAGCGTGTAACACAGGTTATACATGGGATCCTGTAACACAAACCTGTGTAAAAGATACTCCTCCTCCAGTTTGTGGTGTTGGTCAGCCTGTATATGGAGACCTACAAATCAGACCAAAGAAAGATCCTGCATGGACAGACACAAGGCTATCAACTGATGATGTTGAAAATATCATAACAGGTGTAGAAGCTAACTTTGAATACAGTGATGATGGGTGGCACCTTGATTATGACAGAATAGTAGATGATGGATTGTCCTATATTCAAACCGCCGACACAGGTACACCCGGAGAAAATATACTCGGCAGGAAAGAATTTACCGAAGAGATATGGAATGAAGGCGAATTATCATTTCACAGAGCAGACAGATGGTCTTATCAAGATCCTTATCTACTGACTATAGGTACCTGGTATGAGACTGAAGTACAACCTTATACTGAATATGCTAGAAATGAAATACAACCTAAGAGGCGTGAAACACAATACTCATATATTGGTGCTTTACCTAATGCAAATCGTGTTTATGATGGTGAAAAAGAGGTAAGTAGAAAAAATTACGGATATATTAGATCACAAGAAATACAGTGGTCTGCTGGCGGACTATGCTCTAATTTAGAACATACAATTTATATTGGAGGTATTAGCAAAGGTACATTTACTTCAAATGCAAATGGTAGAGCTTCTGGTACATTTACTATTGGAGATAAAGAACTTCCTCCTGGTAAACATGATGTAGTAGTAGCTTCTACAGGTGGTGTAGTAAACACTGTATCTAGAGCTACAAATACTTTTACAGGCGGTGACGGCACTATTATTACTAATGCCAAACACTATACTGTTATCAATCCTCCTCAACCAAGAACAAGAACAGGCTCAGAGCCCGCACAAGCGGTGTCAACACCTTTAGATCCTAAAATAGTAGAAGGTCAAGTGTTTACAAGGACTTCTGATATATCATATGATCCTCAGGATAGACCGGCAGAGTCTTCCAGTACTCCTACAACTGCGACAACTCCGGTACCACCTACTACGGTTACTGTTATACCTACTGAATATGGTGGCGCAAATTCATTTATCGGGTTTCAAGATCCTACTTCTGCGGCTCCGGTTGATTCTATTATAGATGCGTTCCTCACATATGGAGTAAATCATCATACCGGAACTAATTTTGGAGAAGATCTTACTGAAGGTTTTGCTACATTTGAAACTTTCTATGATGATATTCCGGTAGAGGTACCACCATCTAATAACTACACTACTACTGTTCCTTCAACTCCTACTGTCACTCCTGCAGCTAGTGCGGTTGAATTTGATTATGATTTCACTAATTTTGAATTTGAATATGATATGGCAGGCCTAGCTTCAAGAGCATATGTTGATATGTATGGCGGGTTGTGTGGTGGTTGGGATCCAATGGCACAATCATTTATGGTTGAAGGATACGATAATGGAATGTATGTTTCTTCTGTAGATTTGTTCTTCCACACTGTTTCTAAAGCTGAAGATAATAAAGGTATCACACTAGAACTTAGAAATATGGTTAACGGTTATCCGGGCGATATTGTTCTAGCGAAATCTAGAAAGGAAAGAAGGGACTGTGCAGTTTCAATAGACAACGGAGACGGTACATATACTCCTAGGGGTACTCATTTTGCATTCCCAACACCTGTTTACTTAGAAAACAACACAGAGTATTGTGTTGTTCCTATTCCAGACTCAGACGATCCTAACTATACCGTTTGGATTGCAGAACTAGGTAAAAAGATTCATGGTTCAGATACAGTAATATCTAAGCAAGCACACAGTGGAATACTGTTTACATCTGCTAACAACAGAACTTGGTCAGCAAGACAAAAAGAAGATATGATGTTTAGAATTAACCGTTGTACATTCTCAACAAATACTAATTTTAAACTCAAGTTAAAAACTAAAAACCATGACTGGACTAACTACGATAGCTTTAGTGATTCAAGCACTAAGTTTGCAGTTGGCGATAAAGTACACGGATTTACTTTCACTGTGGGTAACAGTGGAGGAGCCGGATACGGAACAACTCCTACAGTTACTATTACTGATAGCACAGGTAGAGGAACCGGAGCAACAGCAACTGCTACATTAACAGCAGGTGTGGTTACTGATATAACTCTAACTAATCCTGGAGCAGGATATGATGGTAACTCTAATTTAACTGTTACCTTGTCTGGTGGTTCGCCTTCTTCTGCGGCTACCGTGACGGCAGAACTTAACCTGGGTCGTGTTTCTTATCATGCCGCGATGTATGATGAAACCTCTACTATTACTGTATTAAAAGGACGTTTTGTTTCTACAGGTTCTAATACAGTAGATGGTACAGAAAGGACCATACGTTCTGTGTTAGTAGGTAACGGAACTAAGACTGCAAACGTAAATAACATTTACGATAGGGTAGTTAGTTCTTACGCATTTAAGTGTCCTTTTGATAACTTTGGTAACCTAGGAACAATTACACCTAAGTTTGCTCTAACAAATACAGGAGCAGCTTCAGCAAATACTACAATGACTCCTATGGCTATAGGTGAGCTAAACGATCTTGTAACAGAAAAAACAATCTACAGTTATTCAAATGAACAAGCTAACTATAGCGGTAGTAAAACGGCTACTTTTGAAATTGCTTTAAGGACTCCCTATGAACATTTAAGTCCTATGATTGATATAGAATCTTTAATGTTCAACGCATATAAAAACGAGATAAACAATGATTCTTCCGGAGAAGATGTGCGTACTGGAGGCACAGCATCCTCTAGATATATTTCTAGGAAAGTAAGATTAGAAGATACTCAGGATGCTGAAGATCTAATAGTAATTTTAGATAATTATATTCCTTCTACTGGTGATGTTGAAGTTTATTATAAAGTACAAAACGTAGATGATGATTTGGCTAAATTCAGTGATGATATTATTTGGAGAAAAATGGATAAAAAATTAACACCGGATTCTCCAACAACTAGCTATGGCGAATACCGATACGGGTTGCCTTCAAAAGGATCCAATAGTTTTGGTCTAAATACTGAGGGTGTATTGGAATATGATGTTACAGGCATAGCTTCTATTGCAGTTTCAGCAGGCGGATCAGGATATACTTCAGCACCAACTGTAACTATCACACACTCAGGTGATGGGTTTGGAGCAAGAGCAACTGCTACAATATCAGCAGGAGCAGTCACGGCTATCAATATATTGGATGCAGGTAGAGGATATGATGGTGGTACAATTACTGTTACACTTTCAGGTGGCGGAGGTACTTCAGCTACAGCAGGAACAGTTACTACTCAGACCACAACATATCAAGGATTCAAGTATTACGCAATTAAGATTGTTCCGTTGAACAGTACAACTGTTAATGTGCCTAAGGTAAGAAAACTCAGAGCATACGCTCTACAGGTATAATATATAATGATTAGTAAAAAAGAAATTGTAAAAGAATCTCCTGAATTTTTGCGGGATGGTTCTAATCAAGCTTTAGTGAACAGAGACAATTCTGCTTTGCGAGAATATAAAATTGCAAAAAAAAGGCGTTTAGAGCAAAAAAATCAGATTGTAAAATGTCAAGATGATATAAATACACTAAAGAAAGATATAAAAGAAATTAAGGATATGTTCTCACATATTCTTAACAAACTATAAGGGTAAAGTAAATGTCAACAATAACTACACGATCCGGTAAAGGTAGTCCGTTAACTAATTCTGAGGTTGATGCTAACTTTACCAACTTAAATAGCGATAAGTATCAATCCGGAGATAGCATTTCAGTAGCAGATGTTACTTCTTCTGGAGACCATACCGCTTCAATAGCGGCTAGTGTTACAGCGGCAGGTACAGTTCAAGGTGATGCAACGGCATTGTCCAACACATATAATGTAGTTAGTTCTGCCACAGCAGATCAAGGTGTTAAGCTACCTACAGCTGCCGCGGGTCTCTTATATACAGTTAGTAACGGAACTTCTGTTAATGTAAAATTGTATCCAAATACTTCAGGTACTATCAACGCAGGATCAGCAAATGCTTCGATTGATTTGCCTGCAGGAGTGACTTCTTGTTTAGTAGGTACCTCTAGTACAAACTGGAATACAATGGTAGAAACTGTTATATATGATTCTTCCGGTACACGTTTGAATTAATAAGGAAACATAAATGCGCCCACTAAGACTTAAAGCATCTGGAACTCCGATTACTTCTAGTAATTTTCAGGGGATCCAAGAGATGACCGACGCAGAGATACAGCAATATCTCTCTTATGTTATTACTAACAAATATGCAGATGACTGGGATGGAACACTTACCGGTGACCTGAACATGGATACTGCAAATGCTCTTAGTGGTTCTGCTATAGGCACTTTTACTGATACAACTAGAGATGATGCTATTGGTACTCATCCTACAGACGGCGCAACAACAGATACTACTTATTACTTTAAACAAATAACCTCAGCAGCTTCAGAAAGTATTACTAATCGTCCTCTTGGCTGGGAAACATCCGGAGATGTCGGTTTTAATGAATTCACGGACGCTGAGCTAGACACTGATATACTTGATAAAGTTATTAATGATATGGTTTCTGAATCAGACTACACGGTAGGTCAATTTCATCTAGCTGCTTCTTCACCTACTGGTGGTACTTGGACTTCTCGTTACACTATTACAGATACAGTGTTGAGTGGTAACAACACTACTTACTTGTGGCAAAAGACTGCTCCCACATCCTCTGCAAATAGTGACCTTTCTTCTATCACATATGATAGCGGAATGAAGCAAATGACAGCGGCACAAGTAGAGCAAATGGTTCCTAACTTTAGAAATAGAATTGTTGAAGATTATGGCACAACTCCTGGTGTAGGTTGTTATCTTGTACAGTCGAGCACTCCATCAGAAACAGGCACTTGGACTCAGATGGGAGATGTTGCTGGATTCTCAGATACTAGACAAGAAGTAGATTCATCTACATATGCAGGTTCTTATACTGGTGCATTCACCGGTGCCTATAACCAAGCTTTTAGTGGTGAATATACAGGTGCTAAGACATACACTGGTTCATATACAGGATCATTTTCTGGTGATTACACTGGCAACTACGTAGGAACTTCAGCATATTCAGGTAACTATGCAGGCGACTACGTTTTATATTACTCTGGTTATGTCGGCGGAACCTTTACAGGATACTACACTGGTTTCTATACTGGTGCTAAAACTTACACTGGTTATTACACTGGTGCTTATGACCGAGCGTTTTCCGGTGACTATGTAGGTACTTCAAACTACTCAGGTTCATACACTGGTTATTTTAGTGGTTCATATTCTAGTGATTTTAGCGGAACATATGCTGGCGACACTGTTAAGGCTAGCACTGAAACCGTGAGCACCATCAAACTTTGGTTGAGAACTGCTTGACAAACTGACTATATAGTATTACAATATAGTTTTTAATTATGGAGAAATATTATGGCAGAAGCATCTGTTTCCGCAGACATACCTAAAAAACAATATAAAGATCCCTATTGGTCTAATAGAGAAAACCGCCATCTAATTGTTACGATTGTTCAGCCTAACGGTAAAGAGCAAATAGCCTCTATACATGATAAAGAAGGCACCAACCCTGATATGAAAGCAGTGTTGGAACAGTATACTGAAGAACAAATTGATGACAATACAAATCAAGCACTTGAAAGAAGAAATAATAATATTAAGAAAAGTGCTGAGAGACGCGAATCTCAAAAAGCAAGGGCTAAACAAGAAGCGTTATTCAATGCTAAACTAGAAGCCTTTGAAATTGATAGTATTAAGAATTCAAAAAACACACAACTCAAAAGATTGATACGTAAGTCTAAAAGTATTATGGAAGTCCAGGCTTATACTACTATTTTGTTGATGAAGGATCTTGAAAGTGCCGAAGAAGAAAACTAAAGGGTTTTTAATTGTTGCTTCAAAACAAAAAGGATTTTATCGACACGCTAAACTATTAGCAGAATCAATCAGAGACTTTTGGCCTGAAGCCAACATTACATTTTTCACACACGAACATTGGGTTCAGGCTGAGGACTACACACTGTTCGATAATATAATAACTGAAGGAATACCTGACCACATCCGTGCTAAACTTTGGGCATTAAACAAAACCCCTTATGACATTACAGCATATCTTGATGCTGATATGATGTGTGAACATGAAGATATAAAAAATGTTTTTGACATTCTGCCTCGCAATAAGGATATTGTATTCACTAAAAACAGACCCTACAATTCTAAAATTACAAAAATTTCTAATACAGAAGAAATGACTTGTCATTGTGGATTCTTTGTCTATCGTAAAACTCCTGCTATGATGGATCTAATGGGAGCCTGGTGGACAGAATACGTAGCACAAAGAAAGCCAGGATACGACTTAGGAGATTATCCTAAAGATGTTGTAAAATGGGACACCTTTACTATGTGGAAACTTTTGACATATGGTGGGCATGATATTAAATGGGGATATGTAAAAGAGCCAGATGCTCGTTGGAACTTTGTCAATGGGTATCACTTTGAAGAATTACAAGGACAAGATGTAGTATTATATCATCACACAATTCCTAAGGATCAACTACAGTGAAGTGGATTGAAATTAATAACGAAGAAGTATTAGATATTCTGACAGAATATAGTGATTGGTTCTTTCAATCTGATCTTACTAAATTGACAGAGGTTGCTCACAGTAGAGAACGTCATCAAAACATGACACTAGAACAAGCCTGTGGTGAAGAGTATTTAAAAGAAATAGTAGCTAAAGACGGCGCCCATATTGGTTTCCCAGAAAAAACATTGTCTGTTGATATAGGAACTTCAGAAGATGCTCCTAATGAACATAGAGAAAAAAGAGAAAAAATAGCAGAAGAACTGTGTGCCTATCTTGGCGCACGTAATCAAGCAGTAAATGTGTTTTATCCTGAAAGTGGTTTTATGGGTTGGCACAATAACTGGAATGCTCATGGGTATAACATACTATTGTCTTATTCTCCTACAGGCAATGGATTCTTTAGATACATGGATCCTATCACAAAAGAAATAGTAACTATGGAAGACAAGCCCGGCTGGACTTGTAAAGTAGGATACTATGGCAGAGGCAGAGAACCCGACAAAGTTTATTATCACTGTGCCGGGTCCTATGAGCCTCGTATTACTTTAGGATTTGTTGTTCCTCATTTAGAAATTTGGCGTAGTATGATTGAGGACATCTCTGAAGAAGACGCTACTTCTTTCCAATAGCCATAAACCTGTCAAAGAAAACTTTACCTTCCCAGTTATAATAAAACTGTTCTATTTGTCCTGTATAGAGTGGTTTTGTTATGCCTGTGTTTTCTAAATGACCTTCAATACTATCAACACAATTAATACCGTACATCTCTTGTATTACGTTACTTGTTTGTAAGGCAAACGTACAATCTGGATTTGCAGTACGTAAATCTCGTAATGGATACATCTGTTCACATCCTAGTGAAATAACAATGTCAGTATCTAGAGCATTAATATCATGGAAGGCAAAAGGTATATCTAACTGAAGATGATTTATGTCAATACCGTTGTCAGTATAATACTTATTAAAAACTTTGGATAGCTCTAATGCTTCATTATCAATATCAATAAGGTCCATATGTTTTACTTTTATGTTTTCACATATAAGAGGTACAAGAGGAAAGCCCAACCAAGAATTTAACACGATAATATTGTATTCTTTGTCTGGGTCTAACTGTTTTACAAGTTCTTCCATCATCCAAACAGCGGCATCCATAGTGTTTGGGTTCATAGACTTTCTAAAGTCATCATGTTTGTGGGGCATTTCATGTGCAATTTTTTCTAATGCTAATCCCCAGTATCTAAAACTAGTTAGAAAATTCAATTTTAACATCTTCAGGTCTCTCCATTGAATCATATAAACAAATATACGGTGTGTCCCGATACTTATATTTTTCTACATCAACAGGATAATAATATCCATAGTTATAACTATAAACCCATCCAGGAGGAAAGTAATCAATACATTCTTTAGGAAATCTATTATAGAATAGATTGTCTAGTCCCCTAAAATAAAAAAATATTTGACTAGGATAGTCTTTTATCATAGTCCAAAAATTGTCCATGATTTCAGTATCAATTATAGAGTCATTCCATCTTAATACACTAGAATTTAAATCAGTATATTTTGTGGGTACGTGTTCAGTTTCTTTTTTCATTTTTTCTAAATCGTGCCAATATGTTTTTATAAAAAATATTCTGTTGTCACAATTATAATTTATAAAAGAATCTAGCTCTCTTTGAATTTCTATATCTAAATCCAAAAACATTTTTTCTCCTCGCTGAGTTACGATGTTTTTATCAAAAAGATATAATTTATTCCACCATTTTTCATAGTAGTTGTCTTTAGGTAGAGGTATTACAGTTACGTTTTTTAAAAGTCCTTCAGGGTTTTCTGTCAGACAATAAAATTTAAACTCACTGTAGATGTTCTCAAAGCAATCTTTGTAAATTTTATTTACGTGTTCGCTAGAGTATTTTTCACCCCATTTAACGGTGTATATATGTATCATTGCCAATGTGCCAATAAGTCAGGATCTGCTAAGTCATCTTGTTTTGTACTGCCTCTAGATTTATCTTCAAAAGGCAACAAGTCAATATTAAACACACAGAGTATAGCGCCTTTACGATAGGTGTCCACTCTAAGGTCATCAGCATCCCAGTCTCTACCTCTGTTGTAAGAGTATGCCATCCAACTTGGAAAGTGTCCCCACAGTTTTTTATAATTACTAAACTCACCCCAGCGCCAACTGTGATAATTATCAGTACCGTCAGTAAATGTGAACCATATCTGTTCTTGATGTTTTAATACATCTTCCCATATACATTCACATTGGTCATCCGACCACACTTGACAAGATCCATTTGTGTATGCACCGTGAGCAAGTTTAAAGTTTCTACTTTTCATTGGACGAGGATCTTGCCACCAACTTCTGAGTTTTGTTGGCCTATCTAAGTCGTGTGTAATGATAGGGCCCATATCATTTTGTATTATAACATCTAAGTCTAAGAAAACGAAACGCCCCGTAGGCTTATCGTCAGCGAAGTTATGAGTATTAAAAACAAAAGTTTTAGGACGATCCCAGCAGCGAGCCATTCCATACTTGAAACTATCAGAACCAAACCAATACTTAGGATGAATATTAGGAATGTCAGGGAAGTCAATAACTTTAATCCCAGGATCAAGGCCTTCAGGAAGATCCGTGTAACAGTAAAAATGAAAGTCAAATATGCTATCATCAGTGTTACGTTTAGCCATTGAATATAATTTATTGACATAATGTGGTCCATACTTTGTTCCCCATTTACAACATATATAATTTACTCGCATTTCCATAACCTCAATAATTCTTTATCCTTCAATTCCTCAAACTTTATTTGTTTCTTTGCCTTTGGGTCTGGTGTAAGGTCAGTGTTGAATATACAAATCTTAGCATCAGGCCTATAAACAAATGGTTTCACATCTTCAGGATGTTTCATTCCTCTGTTATAACTGTAAACCCAATCATAGGGTATATTCTTCCAAAGGTCACGTTGTCTCCAATAATGATAATTGTCAGATCCTTTGTAGAATGTTTTGAAAACCATTTGTTCTTCTATCAGAACATCATAATATATATGTTTGGTTTGTTCATCATTCCAAAGCATCATACTAGAATTATAAAAAGTGCCTCTCATATCAATAAACAACCTTTCATGCTTTTGATTTTTTGGTTGCCATTGAACGTGGATCATTCTTGGTTTATTAGCAAGAGTATCTATTTCATCAATGTTACTTTGTATCACTACATCTAAATCAAAATAACACCATTTGCCTTCATAACCTAACCATTCTTTTGAATTAAAAACAGTAAATTTTGTCCTGTCCCAACAATACTTTTCTTTGCCAAACCAATGCACAGGATGCAACAATCCGTCATCAGGTATGGGATGTGTATCACATTCAAGTCCCTCTGTTTCATCTGTGTAACACGTAAAGGTAAAAGGTTTTGTATAGTTTTTCTCAACCATACGATACAGATTGTTTACGTAATCTGGGGTGTACTTATCGCCCCATTTGATGCACACGAAGTTCATCATAATATTCTGTCACTAACTCCGGAAAGTCTGCCTGTCCATTAAGTAATGCTATTGTTGCGTCAGGTTTGTATTTGTGGCCGTCAAATCTAAAAGAATATATCTCACCTTCAGGCCAGTGTTCAAATGTAAAGTTTTCGTGGAATAAAAATCTATCATCACCTGCATATTTTACCATGTAATAATCTTGATCTTTTTTCCAATACTCGTATATATGTCTCGCATCTTCCCATAACATTACGCTTGAGTTAAAGTTGCTTAGATAGTTATAAGACCACCGCTTGTCTTTATGATAGGGGAAGTCTTCACGTTTCCAATAAGTATAACAAATCATTGGGTGTTTGTCAAGATATTCAAACAAATGACCTATGTCTTTTTGTATGGCTACATCTAAATCTAAGTATAAAGTTTTGCCGAAACGATATTGGAAAAGTTTGACCTTTTCCCAATGTCCTTCAGGTTCACCGTCAATCGGAATAGTATAAATATCAGAACGTAGTCCTTCAGGATTATCGGTCACACAAACATAGTTATACTTGCCGTTGGTGTCGAGGTATATACGGTTCACATCATCTGCCGTATATTTGTCACCATATTTTAAGGTCAAAATAGTTTTCATCACAAGTCCAAAATGTTATAAATAAGTAGACACATTCATACTTATAAGATATTTATATGGCTACAGTAGAGAATCTAGTAATAGATCAAGGTCAAACTTTTTCTTTTTCACTTACTCTCAGCAATGCTGATGGTAGTGCTAAAAATCTGTCGGGATATACTACTTCTTCACAGATGAGAAAAAGTTATTACACTTCTACGGCTACAGATTTTACAACAGCACAGGTTGATGGCACGGGTGAGATAACTATATCATTAACCGCAGCACAGACTTCTAATCTGAAAGCTGGCCGTTATGTGTATGATATTGAAATTGCATCAAGTTCTGAGACTCTTAGAGTTTTAGAGGGGATAGTAACAGTAACTCCTGAGGTAACACGCTAATGGCAGTTAAGGTAACTTTACCACAAAGCAGTAGTAGTACAACAACGGTATCATCTACCACGCCCTCAGCTAGGGTATCAACTATTACTACTACACAATCTAAAACACAAACTGCAACATCATTATCCGGATTACAAGGAATAGATGTAACAGGGGTGCAAGACGGGTATACTTTAGTTTATGATTCGGACACCGGAAACTGGGAGGCAGCTCCCGCATCTGATGTTGCGGCAAATGTACAGAATTTAGACGGTGGAACATATTAACAATAAAAATAAACACAGAAGCTAAGAGGAGAAACTAATGGCAACTGTAATTCAAATAAAGCGTTCTTCAGGTTCAGCAGCACCTACTACGAGTGATCTGGCAGAAGGCGAACTGGCGTATAGCCAGGACCAAAGTGGTTCAGGTGCTGCGGCTAAGCTCTACATTGAATCAGTAGATTCTGATGGTAGTACCGCTGTAATTCATACCATTGGTGGTAAGTATTACACTGATGCAATTGACGCAGCTACTGATTCAAACACAGCAAGCACTATTGTAGAACGTGATGGTTCTGGAGACTTCAGTGCAGGCACTATCACAGCAGGACTTACTGGTGACGTAACTGGCGACCTTACTGGTAACGTAACTGGTAATGTTACAGGTGACGTAACTGGTAACGCAGACACTGCTACAGCACTGGAAACAGGACGTACAATTTCAATTTCAGGTGATATGACTTACACTTCACCTACTTTTGATGGTACTGGTAACGTAACTGCTGCAGGTACACTTGCAACTGTAAACAGCAACGTAGGTTCATTTGGTTCTACTACTGCTGTTCCTGTTGTAACAGTTAATGCTAAAGGTCTCGTAACTGCTGTCACTACAGCGGCAATCGCTACTTCATTCGACATTGACGCAGACAGTGGTACTGCTGACACAGTAGCTGGTGGTGAAACAATTACTTTCAACGGTACAGCAAACGAAATCGAAACTGCTGTTGCTGACAATGCTATCACTATCGGTTTGCCAAATGATGTAACCATTGGCAACGATTTGACAGTTACTAATGACGCAACTGTTAGCGGTAATGCTACTATTACAGGTAACTTGACTGTAAATGGTACAACTACTACTTTGAATACAACCAACTCAGTAGTTAGTGATACTCTTATCGAACTCGGTAACGGTGTTTCAGGCGCACCTGCTAATGACTCAGGTCTTGTTATTGAACGTGGTGATAGCGATAACGCTTTCATCGGTTTTGATGAATCAGCAGACAAGTTTATTGTAGGTACAGGCACATTTACTGGTGCTTCTACTGGTAACTTGACAATTTCTACTGGTACACTTGTTGCCAACTTAGAAGGTAACGTATCAGGCGGTACTGTTTCTAGCTTGTCAGCTGCTATTGCTGTAGGCGATGGTGGTACTGGTGCTACTACTTTTACTAGCAACGGTATTGTTTACGGTAACGGAACTAGCGCACTTCAGGCTACTGCTGCAGGTACTGATGGTTACATACTGTACTCAAACAGCGGAACTCCTGATTGGACTAACACCTTAGACGGCGGAACATACTAATTTAATTTTTTGAGGCTTTGTTATGGACGAGCAAACTAATAATGACAAATTAATAAATGAGTATATTAATACTCTTGCTAAAAAGTATAATGATGTGACCCTAGAGGTAGTTACTTTGCAGGCTAGGGTCAATTTAGCAATTAGGGACAAAGAAGAGGCATATGCAAGTATTACGGATTTGCAAGAACAAATAGATTACGCAAATTCTGAAATAGATTTACTTCAAAATGCCAATAAAGAAGTTGAAGTAAGAGAAGTAATTAAAGAAATAATTAAGGAAGTTCCTGTTGAAAAGATTGTTGAGATTGAAAAAGAAGGGATGCCGGCTGATGAAGCTCTTATACGTGAAAACGAGTATTTGAAAAAAGAATTAAATACTTTAGAAAAAAAATTAAAGAAACTGAAGCAACGTCAGGAGGAGATAGCAGATGGCGGTGGTACTTAAACCAAAAAGATCGGAAACAAGTAGCAGTGTACCAACAACTAGTGACTTAGCTGTTGGCGAAATTGCTATAAATACAGCAGATCAGAAGCTGTATATTAGAGATTCTAGTAATAACATTAAAGCTATAGGTGGCGGTTTAGACGTAACTGACACAGATACTACAGTATCAGGATCTTCTACTATTCAGTTTAACGACACATCAACAGCTTTGATGACGGTAACTGACGGTGGATCAGGTACATCAACAGTTGCAGTAACTATTAATGCTGACCAAGACTACGGATTGATAACAGATTCGGTTGGTGTGGGTAACAACCTTGATTATGGGAGTCTCAGCTAATGGCTACTAGAATAAAATTTAGACGTGGTACTACAGCACAGCACGCATCATTCACTGGAGCGGCTGCTGAGATCACAGTAAACACAAGTAAAAATACAGCAGTAGTACATGATGGTTCTACAGCCGGTGGATTTGAATTGTTAAGGCATGATCTTGACAACTTAGATAGTGGTGCAACTATTCCAGGTTCACAAGTAGATACACTTGACGGTGGAACATATTAGGAGATAAACAATGCCAACAGTATTACAATTAAGACGTGGAACCACCGCCGAGCATTCATCATTTACGGGTGCTGAAGGTGAGGTAACCGTCAACACAACTAAAGACACCCTCGTAGTACATGATGGTGCTACAGCCGGTGGCTTTGAAGTAGCACTTGCAGATGGTACTAACCTTAGCGCTGACACTGATGACATATCAGAAGGTAGCACTAATTTATATTACACTGATGCAAGAGTAGAATCATATCTATCAGGAGGAACAGGTGTTACCTATTCTTCAGGTACAATCAGTATAGGACAAGCAGTAGGAACAGGTGATAGTGTTACCTTTGCAGGTGTCACAGCACCTCTTACAGGAAACGTAACAGGTAATGTAACTGGTAACGTAACCGGAGATCTTACAGGTGATGTTACAGGTGATGTTACAGGAAACGTGACAGGCAATGTAACTGGTAACGTAACCGGAGATCTTACAGGTGATGTTACAGGAAACGTGACAGGCAATGTAACTGGTAACGTAGATGGTATTGTTGGTGGAACAACTCCAGCAGCCGGAACATTTACCACTCTCAGCACTTCAGGTGCGTTAACAGTAGGCGGTGACTTAACTGTTAATGGTACAACTACAACTATTAACTCAACTACCTTAACAGTAGATGATAAAGAGGTTGTATTAGCCAGTGGTGCAGCAGACTCAGCAGCAGCTGATGGTGCTGGTATATCAGTAGACGGAGCAAGTGCTTCTATACTGTATGACCACACAGGAACTCAGTGGGAAATCAATAAGCCACTTGAAGTTACTGGTGCTATTTTACCAGCAGCCAATGAAACTTATGACCTTGGTACCTCAAGTTTAAGATGGCGTGACCTGTATTTGTCAGGTAGCACACTTGACCTTGGCGGTACTACAATGTCAGTCAGTAGCGGTGCTTTTGAAATGGCTAATGTTAGTGTTACTAGCACTTTTACACTTGATAGTGTAGGTCTTACAGCAATACAAACAAGTGCAGAATCATTTGCTGATAACGACACAAGTGTTATGACTTCAGCGGCTTGTGAAGATAGATTTAGAATTAATGTATATGATTCATCCGGTTCATTGTTGAACTAAGGAGTAAAGTGTGGCGGTAGTAGTATTAAAACCTAAAAGAAGTGAAGTTTCAGGCGCCCCTGCTGCAGAGGATCTAGCAGTAGGTGAGATCGCCATGAATTTAATTGATGCTCAATTATATTCAAAAAAATCTGACGGCACAGTAGTAACATTCACTAATACTACGCCTACTTTTTTTTCTGATGAAGTAGACTTAGGCGGTTTAGGAACAGCAACCACTAGTTATGATATGTCTAGCCTCGATGGCGGTTCACCTGCTTCAGGTGGCGGCATTGCTCTTACTGATCTGAGCGTATCAACCAACTCAGCAGGAACAGCAGCACTATCATACAATAATTCTACAGGAGTATTTACTTATACTCCTCCTGACTTATCAAGTTATCTAACAAGTTATACAGTAACAGAATCAGATGTAACAACACATCAAGCAGCGTTAAGTATTACTGAATCACAGATTAGTGACTTAGGCACTTACTTAACTACTGAAACTAACGATTTGACTGCGAGTGTTACATGGGCAAATGTACCAGATGCGAATATTACACAATCAAGTGTTACACAACATCAAGCAGCCCTGTCTATCACAGAAAGTCAAATTAGTGACTTAGGCACTTACTTAACTACTGAAACAAACGACCTAACAAGTGCAGTTACTTGGGCAAATGTACCTGATGCAAATATCACAGAGTCAAGTGTTACACAACATCAAGCAGCACTGTCTATTACAGAAAGTCAAATTAGTGACTTACAGACTTATCTAACAACAGTAAGTCTTCCTATTGTTAAACTAACAACAAGTCAAACTACTTCTATAACTGATGGTTCCTGGACTACACATACTTGGGACTCTCAAGGTTTTATAGATACTGACACATATACACACTCAACAACTACTAATAATAGTAGACTTACCGTAGACTCTACTGGTTATTATGAGATTACTGCTAATTTAATATATGATAATAATACCGGCTCGGCAAGAAACACTGTAAGAGCTTGTGTTTTTGTAAACGGAACAGAACAAACAACAACCGCTACCTACGATTACGACAGAGGAGCTTCTTACGGTGAACGGTCTAATAACAAAATAAACACCATACTAAGTTTAACCGCAAACGATTATATTGAAATCAGAGCATACGGACACAATATTGATGGTACTTGTTCTATTTATGGATCTGAATGTGAATTAATGATAAAGAGAATACAATAGGACAAATAAAAGACAACTATAAGGTATAGATATGGCAGCCCTTAGCACAAGACAAGAACTAATCGACTACTGTTTACGCAGGCTTGGCTTTCCTGTCATTGAAATTAATGTAGACGAAGATCAGATATCTGATCGTATTGATGATGCTCTACAGTTTTGGTATGAGTATCACTTTGATGGCCGACAAAAGATCTTTATCTCACATCAGATAACAGGCGACCAAGTTTATCTTGCCTCAAATATTCTTGCTCCTAACTTTTCCGTAGGTGACAAACTCACAGGCGGAACTTCAGGTGCAACTACAGTAATCAAAGAAATACATAGCTCTAACTACTTTGTCACAGAAGATACTAAAGGTACGTTTGTTGCGGGCGAAACTGTAACTGGTTCTATATCAGGATACTCAGCAGCATTACACGGCACAACATTTTATGTTGCAGGCGATATGGGCAACAAATATATTTCAGTAGGTGACGGTGTTCTTTCTATCACACGTATGTTCAACTTTGGCGGTGCCATGAGTACCAACCAAGGAGGTGTGGATAATCCATTTGACTTAATGTATCAGTTTAGAATGAATGATATGTACAACTTGTTAGGCGCTAACATGACATATTATTCTATTGTTCAGCAACACCTAACAACACTTGAACAACTATTGGTAACTCAAAGGCAGATACGTTTTAATAGAAAAATGAATCGTGTTTATGTGGATGCTGACTGGGATAAGACATTTAACCCAGGAGATTACGTAACATTTGAAGCCTACAGTATTGTAGATCCTACAGAATTTTCCGAAGTGTATGACGATATGTTTCTGAAGAAATACGCTACTGCTCTTATTAAAAGGCAGTGGGGTGAGAACATGAAGAAGTTTGGAGGCATACAACTTCCAGGTGGCGTTACACTTAACGGAGATAAAATATTCGAGGAGGCAATAACTGAAATAGATCAGATAGAAAGAGATATGCAGTTAAAGTACGAACTTCCTCCAACATTTATGGTGGGATAACCGATGCCCACTAACTTCTACTTTCAATCAGGCAACACTAGCGGAACTACGGCCGAACAACGGCTGGTAGAAGACCTGATTATTGAAAGTCTAAAAATATACGGACATGACGTATATTATCTACCTCGCACATTAGTAGATGAGGACAAAATTTTTGACGAAGATACACTGAGTAAATTCACTCAGGCATATCCTTTGGAAATGTATCTTGAAAATGTAGATGGTTACGAAGGTGAAGGAGATTTATTTACACGTTTTGGTATTGAAATACGTGACCAAGCAACATTTGTATTAGCAAGACGCAGGTGGGATGAACTTGTCGCTACTTCCGGTGGTACATTCACACAAGACACTCGTCCTTCTGAAGGAGACTTGCTTTACTTTGAGAAAACAAAATCTCTCTTTGAAATACGCCAAGTACAATTTCAAGATCCATTTTATCAGGCCGGAAAACTTTACGTGTTTAAACTTGTTTGTGACTTGTTTGAATACAGCAGTGAAGTTATTGATACAGGAATTGAATCTCTTGATGACATATACGAAGATGAAAACTTGGATATGTTGGTTCATCAGTTTGAACTTGAAACAGGAGATCTATTCTTACTTGAGGACAGCGGTTCACTGATACTAGAAACATATTCTGCTGATACTGATACAGGTAGAACCGATGGCACTGACTTCCAGAACTTTGATGATGCTGAAGGTATATTAGATTTCTCTGAAGTTAATCCGTTTGGAGAAATAGCCTAATGTTTAAGAATAAACAGTTTTACCACGAGCATATTAAGAAAGCAATTACAGCATTTGGTTTAATATTCAACAATATTAATATCAATAGAGTTGATGGTAATAATGTAACACAACAGGTTCTGCGTGTTCCTTTGTCTTATTCTACAAAACAAAAATTCTTATCACGTATTGCACTTATTTCAGATGCAGAAGGCAGAGGTGATATAGCTATTTCTTTGCCACGCATGGGTTTTGAGATACAAGGATTTGAGTTTGATGCAGCACGTAAAGTATCTCCTATACAAAAAAATAAGGCTATTGTTGATGGGGCAGCATCAACAAGTGTAAATCGTTCATATGTATCTACTCCTTACAATATGTCATTGTCGTTGTATATTTTTGCTAAAAACCAAGAGGACGGTCTACAAATTGTAGAACAAATTATGCCTTTCTTTAATCCTGACTTTAACATCACGGTTAATGAATTACCTGAGTTAGGAATAAAGAGAGACATCAATATAAGATTGGATAGTGTAGATTATGATGATGATTACGAAGGAGAGTTTGCAAAAAGAGTAAGTATTATATGGACTTTAAATTTTACAATGAAATTGAATTTTTATGGTCACGTTGGTAATCAAGGAATTATCAGAGAAGCCATTGCAAACGCATATGCTACACCAGAATCACTATCTAGTAGTAATGACTATACTAAGGTCACGGCTTCTGTAAGCACAACTACAGCAACAGCTATTGCAAGAATATCTAGTGGTGCAGTATCAAGTATTGATATGACATACAACGGAGCGGGATATCTCAATCCTCCTATTGTTACTATCACAGGTGGCGGTGGTTCTAGTGCAACAGCAGCAGCCATACTCAATACTGACGGCACAATAAATAGAATAAATGTAACTGCTGGAGGCAGTGGTTACACTACGGTACCTACTGTAACTATAGAAAATCCGCCTGATTATGTAGCATCACCTACACCGGCAGATCCTTTTAGATTTATAGCGGAGTTTGAAAATGTTTTTGAAGGTGAATAAATTGAATGAAATGGTGGAATCTTAGATTACGTTATATAACTATACAAAGAATTCGTATAGTATACAGTCATGGTTACAAACACGATATGTGGGTATATGATCTTGTTCAGGATAAAGACGGATCTTATAGCTGGGAGTGTTATGAGGAAGATAATAAAATTATTGATATAGATCCTAGAAACATTACATCTATATACGTAATTAAAAAGAAAAAAGTTTGGAATGTATATGAAAAAGCCGGGACTGTAGTAGAAACATTTAAGCCTAAACCTAAAACTACAGAGGCAAAATTAGATACAGAAAAGTTTGCTCCTTACAGAAAGTATTATGATAAGTTATCAATCAAGGATGACATACAAATTGTTTTAAGGGATACGCAAAAACCTTTTATTCCGAAGCCAGAGTATAAGGATAAAGTTAAAGTCGTTGAAAGTATATACATTACAATGACTACGCCGGAACAAATGGTTAAATTACGACAAGAAATAATACAGTTAGAACGTAAAATAGCTAAACTAAAAGGAAAAGTATGAGTACATTTGACAGTTTAGACGACACATTTAAGGCTAAGCCTACCAAGGCTTTAGATGCCAACTTGAAACAGGTAAGAGAAAAGAATAACTTACCTGTGCCTCCTAACGATGCCGAAAAAGACTTGGAAGATGATTTCCAAGAAGCAAGAGAGATGCTAAAGAGGACTGCCCAATACAGTGAAGAAGCAGTGAAAGGCATTTTACACATTGCTAAAAACAGTGACCATCCTAGAGCATATGAAGTAGCGGGACAGTTAATAAAAACAATGCAAGAAAATGCTAAGGATATGTTAGATGTGCAGGAGAAAAAGAGTAAGGTCGATGCCGAATCCAAAACCACAAAGCCTTCTAGTGGTGTAACTAATAACAATTTGTTTGTTGGAAGTACCAAAGACTTATTGAGAGCATTGAATAAAGACGTTATAGACCATGAGTAATGAACGTACTTCCTATCATGGGAACCCTAACCTCAAAAATATAGGGCACGAACATGAGTTTACACAAGAACAACTCAAAGAGTATATCAAGTGTAGCAAGGATCCCATTTACTTTATAGAAAACTATGTTCAGATTATTACACTGGACAGGGGTCTACAGCCTTTCAAACTATACGAGTGTCAGAAGAAAAAAGTAGATCTTATACTTAATAATCGTAAAGTTATTTTGATGGAAGGCAGACAGCAAGGTAAGACTGTAACAGCAGCGGCCTGTATACTTCATTATACTATATTTCAAAGCGACAAGACTGTTGCTATCATGGGTAACAAAACAGCATCAGCGAGAGAGGTGTTGGCACGTTATCAAACTATGTACGAAAACCTGCCTATATGGATGCAGCAGGGTGTAAAGACATGGAACAAGGGTGACGTAGAACTAGAAAACAACTGTAGAATATTTACATCAGCAACGACTACTTCAGGTATTCGTGGTAAGTCTGTAAACTGGCTATACATTGACGAGGCGGCAATCATTCCGAACAATGTTGCGGATGAGTTCTTTGCTTCTGTATATCCTACTATTTCTGCTGGTGAAACTACAAAGATTCTACTTACATCTACTCCATTAGGATACAATCACTTTTGGAAGTTTTGGAACGAAGCAGAGAAAGGAGCGAACGGATTTACACATCACTTCATTCCTTATAAAGAAATACCTGGCAGAGATGAGAAGTGGGCAGAGGAACAACTTAAACTTCTTGGCGAACTAAAGTTTAACCAAGAGGTTCTGTGTGAGTTTTTAGGTTCATCCAACACACTTATCAATGCAAGAACTATTGCAACTTTGAGTTCCAAAGAGCCTATCTTCTATAATGATGACGGGCTTAGAATATATGATGAACCAAAAGAGGATCATTATTACTGTATTACTGTTGATACTGCACGTGGCATTGGCGGTGACTATTCTGCTTTTGTTGTTTTAGACATCACAGAAATGCCGTATAAAGTAGTAGCAACATTTAGAAATAACAAGATAGCACCTCTGCTGTATCCTGAGGTGATTTCAAAGTTAGGTAGAGACTTCAATAATGCTTACATATTATGCGAAAATAACGATATTGGCGGGCAGGTTATTGAAATTCTACACGAAGAAATAGAGTATGAAAACCTATTCACTACGGTGACAGAGAAGGCTAGACAGTATGTTACTCCTGGTTTTGGTAGGGCTACTCGCTTAGGTGTTAATACCTCTAAACAAGTAAAGAGACAGGGGTGTTTTAACTTTAAGTCTCTTATGGAAGAAAAGAAACTATTAGTATTTGACGCAGAGATCATACACGAAATCTCTACGTTTATTGAGAAAGGTCAGGGGTATCAAGCTGATGAAGGTTACCACGATGACTTAGTAATGTGTATGGTGTTGTTCGGTTGGTTGTCTACTATGCCATTCTTCAAAGAGTTAGTAGATGTAAACACAAGAGAAGGACTGTATAACAAAGAAATGAAAACAATCTCACAAGAACTTACCCCATTTGTTCATGTAAAATCAAATGAGGAGGATAAAGGCGAAGTGATTGCTGGAGATTATTGGATTACAGACGAATCATATGCAGCAAAAATTAAAGAATTGGGATACAAATACTAAAACTTATAAATAATCAGATGAATAACGTAAGTAAATTATGTCTGATTTAAAACGAGGAGAATAAATATGGCTTTTCAGCTATCACCTGGCGTACAGGTAACAGAGACAGATTTAACCTCTGTTGTTCCTGCGGTCGGCACTTCTATTGGGGGTGTTGCAGGAAAATTTACATGGGGTCCTATAGATGAAATCGTCGATGTCAGCACTGAAAATCAACTAGTCAATCGCTTTGGCAAACCACCTGCAGCGGCGGACGCGGGAACTTTCTTTGCGGCATCTTCATTTCTAGCTTATACTGGTGCTTTAAAAGTAATCAGGGCGTCTGACTCAGCAGCACGTAATGCTTCTGTTTCAGGAACTGCTGTTTTAATTACAAACCAAGACTCATACCAAGAAACATACGAAGGCGGAAACTCTGATGCACAGGGTATGTGGTCTGCCAAATATGCAGGTGTTCGAGGTAATGGCATTGTTGTTGGCATGACTGATGGTGCAAACGCTTCTAAGGCTCTTACAGGCACCTGGACAACAACTACTTCATCCACTGCAATGACTTCAGCAGCAGCAGACGGTGCGGCTACTACTGAACTTTATGTAGGGGCAACTGTATATGATTCAACTGGTGCTCTTATTGGCACAGTTTCGGCTGTAACAGATGATGATAATGTTGTTCTTGCAGCAAATGCAGCTGTAGCAGTTACAACAGCAACTGTTACTCGTAAATGGGAATACTTGGCACAGTTTGACTACACTCCCGGTACTACTGCTTGGGCAACCAATGCAGGTGTTACTGGTGACGAAATACATATCATTGTTGTTGATTCAAACGGTAGCATCACAGGTGTAGCAGGCACTGTATTAGAAAAATTCCAGGGTGTTTCTAAAGCATCAGATGCTAAAAACTCTTTTGGTGAAAGTAACTACTACAAAACTGTTGTAAACGATACTTCTGAATGGCTGTGGCAGATGGATCACCCTTCATCAGCAGTAGAAGCAGACAAAGCACCTTGGGCAGTTCCTACAGCAACAGCAAATCTTAGCTACAGTTTAAAAACTTATACAACTACTTTGACTCCTAGCGAAATTAGAGGCACATTATCAGGCGGTGTAGATCCTACACCTTCAGCATCAGAAATTGCAACAGCGTATACGATGTTTGCTAATGATGAACTTGTAGATGTAAACCTAATTATTTGTGGTGACCTTGCAGTATCAAATGCTAAATCAGTAATTGACAATGTAGCAGACGTTCGTAAGGACTGTGTTGTATTCTTGTCTCCTGATAAGGCTTCAGTAGTAGGTCAGACTTCAGGTCAAAAAGATAATATTCTTGCTGACATTACAGGTGCTTCACTGACTAGAAGCTCATACGCTGTGATGGACACTGGTTGGAAGTATATGTACGATAGATATTACGATCGTTACTTGTGGATTCCCTGTAACGGTGATACTGCTGGACTGTGTGCAAGAACTGACGCAGAAGCAGATCCTTGGTTCTCTCCTGCAGGTTATAACAGAGGACGTTTAAAGAACGCTGTTAGGCTTGCTTACTCACCTAACAAAGCTGACAGAGATGAGCTTTACAGGGGCGGTGTAAACCCAATCGTAGGCTTCCCTGGTTCAGGTATTGTATTGTTTGGTGACAAAACTCTGCTTGAAAAACCAAGCGCATTTGATCGTATCAATGTACGCAGACTGTTCATTGTACTTGAAAAGGCTATAGCAACAGCTTCTAAGTTCCAACTGTTTGAATTCAATGATGAATTTAGCAGAGCACAATTTAAGAATCTGGTAGAACCTTTCCTAAGAGATGTCCAGGGTAGAAGAGGTGTTTATAACTTCCGTGTTGTGTGTGATGCTTCAAACAATACACAACAAGTTATTGATTCTAACTCTTTTGTTGCAGACATTTTCATACAGCCAGCTCGTTCAATTAACTTTATACAGCTGAACTTTGTAGCGACTCGCACCGGAATTCAGTTTGAAGAAATTGGCGCGTAAGGCGTATAAATAAAATAAAAACAGGAGAGATAAAATAAATGAATATCACAGATTTTAAAGCAAGACTTGGAGCTGGTGGTGCGCGTCCCAATCAGTTTAGAGTGCTTTTAGGCTTTCCTAGTTATGTCACAGGTGTAGATACTTCATACAGCTTATTGGTTACCGGGGCGGCAGTCCCGGCATCCACTGTTAACCCAGCGATTATTCAGTACAGAGGTCGTGAGGTTAAACTAGCTGGTGAACGTATTTTCGATCCATGGACAGTAACTATAGTAAACGACACTGAGCAGTCTCTACGTAGACCTATGGAACAGTGGATGGAAGGCATGAACTCTACTGCTGAAAACACAGGGATTCTTACTCCCTCTGATTATCAAGCAGATATAGTAGTACAGCATTTAGATAGAAATGATGACGTATTGCCTGGTGGTACTTACACCCTACGTAATGCGTTCCCAATACAAATGAGTGAGATTGCATTAGCATATTCGCAAAATGACATACTGGAAGAATTTACGGTAACATTCCAGTTCCAGCATTACGATAACTTTTAATCGTAATTAGGATAATATAATATGAATATTTTTGGGTTTGAAATAACTCGTGCTAAGGTGCCACAAACGGAGAAATCCTTTGTGGCACCCACGGACGATGGTGGTGTTGAAAGTATACGAGCAGGTGGCTATTACGGCACCTACTTAGATATTGAAGGCGTTGCTAATACCGAAGCACAGTTAATTAAGCGCTACAGAGACATTGCCATGATGGCCGATGTTGATGCTGCTATTGAAGATATTGTGAATGATAGTATTGCTAACCTTGATGATGAAAAGCCATTGAAGTTAGACTTAGATGATGTAGATTTGTCGAACAGTATTAAGAACAAAATACATTCAGAATTTGAGTATCTTTTGTCCTTACTACAGTTTAATGATAGGGCTCAAGATTACTTTAGACGTTGGTACATTGATGGTAGAATGTACTTTCACAAAGTAATTGATACTGAAAAGCCTCAAGACGGTATAAAAGACATACGTTATATTGATCCTCGTAAAATGACGAAGGTCAAGGAAGTAAAGAAAGAAAAAAACCAACAGGGTGTTTCTTTCATTAAAAGCACAGAAGAATTTTTCTTATATAATGAAAAGGGTATAGCAAATAAACCCGGACAATATAGAGCAGCTGAAACCGATAGCTCTCTAAAAATTACAAAGGATGCAATAGTGTATTGCCCGAGTGGTTTGATAGATCAGGACAAAAATATTCCTTTGTCCTACCTACATAAGGCTATTAGACCAGCTAACCAACTCAGAATGATGGAGAACGCAGCAGTAATTTATCGTATTACACGCGCTCCAGAACGTAGAATATTTTATGTTGACGTTGGTAACTTACCAAGCAACAGAGCAGAACAATACCTGAAGGATATCATGGATAGATATCGTAACAAGTTAGTGTATGATGCTAACACAGGTGAGATAAGGGACGATAAGAAGTTTATGTCTATGTTGGAGGACTTTTGGCTTCCACGTAGAGAAGGCAGTCAAGGTACACAAATTGACACACTGCCAGCAGGACAGAACTTAGGACAGATAGAAGATATAGAATACTTCCAGAAGAAGTTATATCAGTCATTGAATGTTCCTGTATCAAGATTAGAGCAGCAAGCAGGCCTAAACTTTGGCCGAGCAGCTGAGATTAACAGAGATGAACTAAAGTTTACCAAGTTTGTTTCTAAGTTGAGAAAGAAGTTTTCAACCATGTTTGATGATATGTTAAAGACGCAATTAGTCCTTAAGAATATTATGACAGAAGATGATTGGAAACTACATAGAGACAATATTAAGTATGTGTATGCACAAGATGCTTACTATACTGAATCGAAGAATCAGGAGATTTTGAGAAGTAGATTTGAAGTTTTACAAGGTGCTTCTTCTTATATTGGCGCACTGTTTAGTAAGGAGTATGTTCAAAAAGAAATACTTATGCTTACAGATGAACAGTTGGAAGAAATCAATATGCAGATGCAGATGGAAGAACCTTTTATGACTCAGGATCAAGAACACGAAATGGCAATGCAGCAACAGGCTGCTGGTGAAGATACAGGAGAACAATGATGGATAGACAAGAAGCAATCAGAGACATGATGCAGTCTATGGCCCAAGGTAAGGCCAGTGAAGTGCAAGACAAGTTTAATAATATCATGCAGGCAAGAGCGGGAGAAGCTCTAAATGACTATAAAGCAGAACTTGCGAGAAGTGTTTTTAAGAATCCAGAATTAGAAGCAATGGGTTTGGCAGATGGTGAAGATCATATACTTGAGGTAGACCCTGCCGCCGAGCCTGAAACAGTTGAAACGGGAGAAGAAAATGAAGACGTTTAGACAATTCAGAGAAGGCGTTGAGGTAGATATCCAAGAGGCGCCAATGGATGGAGTCGAAAAAGGCTCATTAGAAGGCGACAAGCATATGTGTGCTACTAAGATCTTCAAAGA
>Ga0255743_10000245_pt1 | contig 49323 bp, 52 predicted proteins | sample 101ome_19_FD_179950 | JGI IMG/M metagenome (GOLD analysis project Ga0255743, IMG submission 179950) | Coastal salt marsh microbial communities from the Groves Creek Marsh, Skidaway Island, Georgia - 101405AT metaG (version 2) | ecosystem: Environmental > Aquatic > Marine > Intertidal zone >... | reverse complement strand
ATAATCTTTGTGCTTCTGACGGTTCAAACTTTACTGTTTTACCATATCTTTTTCTTGCTTCACCTTCAAGTTCTACGTCTTTGCCAGTAGCAATCATGTTAATCAACATGTCAAGATACTTCCCGCTATGTTTCAATAGCAGTCCTTTACTTATACCAGCTTCGTTGAGAACTTTAAAATCAGTGAACTTCATTTACCACTTCCTACAACTCCAGTACCTTGCTTTTGTTCTTGGACCTGGATTATCACAGTTGTGTCTTGCACGGAAACTTCTGCGTCTAGCAGGATTGGATTTTTTAATTTTCATATTAGGATCACCAAAGTTAACTTTCTTTATGTTTTTAGTCTTTGGATCTCTTACGTATACTTTGAACTTCTTAACATCTCCACGCATAGGTTTGCCAAGTTTAACTTTGCGTCCTTGATATTCTGCTTCGTCCATTGCTTTTCTTTTTTTTCTAAGTTCTAAATATTGAGCACCATCTGTTGCTACTAATCCCATTCTATCAGCGTCAGCAGTAGATTGTTTGATATGCATCATCGGATACGTTTTTTTTATTTCCAATGTTTCTGGATCGTAAACAATACGCATATTTCTGTATTTTTCAAATTCTGATCTTTCGTCTAAGCCTTCATCTTCATCTTCGTTGAACCACATAACACCATATTCTTCAAAGAAATCATCACCGTCATAAGTTTCTTCTAATGGTGCTTCTTCATCTGTGCTTATTTCGATATCAAAATCTTCATAACCTAAACCTGTTACATATTCAACAAGTTTGTCAGCATATTCGTCTGCTTCTTCATCGGTCAGTTGTCTATTTAAAGGTATATGAAATACTGATGCTCCCTGCTCAGATTCTAAAAATTCACAACCTGGAAATACATCTTCATTTAGTCCTTCATGAAGTTCATCTGTGTTTTCCATTACTACTCTAATAAAATGTTCCATAATACTTCCTTAATGGTTTAATAAAATTTGGTGTACAGTGCCTTGTGTATACTCTAATTTTGCTCTGATCCACACGTAATTTCCTGTAAAGTTTACAATTTTACTATCTGTAGCACTAGTTTCTGTATATGTATGTACATCAAACCAATCTTCGTTAGCAGGCGTTACTGCAAGTGTTCCTTGTATTGTAATCGTACCTATTAAATCAGTATAATTATACTGAATCGTATGTATTCCGTCACTACGTCCGTAGTAACCGTCGCCCTTATACTTGTCACCAGTTACGGTTTGAGTAGAGCTATCCGCTGGATGCGTTTGTTGTGTTAAAATTGTTTCACTATTACTTGGCATACAGTATTTATCAACTTTGCGTTATGTTGATATACTTGTCGACACGCTTGATATTGCCACCTAGTGCGATAGATAAAAGGTTAAGCACCTTTTCGTTTTTTGCAAATATGTAAAAACCCTGTGTATAACCGTCATTTTTAATATTTTCAATACAAATTTGACCAGCCTTAATTAGTGATGGATTATTCTCTATCCATTTGCCTGCACCAGGGTTTACTTTGTTTCCTAGTGTAACTTTGTATTCGTATTCGATTGGTTTTTCAGTATAGATTGTATTTGGTTGTAAATCAACTTGCTTATTTGGTTCATGAATACTAACAATTTTATCATGCATAAGGTTTTTTATTTTATCTACTATAGAATATTCTTTAGTATAAAGAGCTAAATGTGATTGTTCAACTCTTAATTTATAATCCTCATAATTTAAACTTTGGCAAATATTGAAAAATAATTTAGCATCTAAAAAAGAGTTTATTTCTAGAGGCTCTGTGGTCCTATAACCCTTCCTCCATATTAAAGGTCTACCAAGCTCGTAATCTAATTGGATATAGTCTAAAACTTCTCTAGTATATCCGAACTTTTTTTCTCTAAATATTGGAGCAAGCTGTAGTCTTAGGTCAATTTTGTACGGATAAATGTCATAAAAAAGTTTTGTTGTCTCAAGTGTTTTCAACAACGTGCTCCTTTGTTTGTACATCTAAATATATTTCATTATCTTTAACTGTAATGTTTACAGAACCACCGTTTTTAAGGTCACCAAATAACATCATGCGTGACAACGGACGTTTAATATCCTTGTCAATTACACGTTGTAGCGGTCTTGCGCCCATACGTTTATCAAAACCTTTATCTACTAATACATCAAGTGCTTCGTTATCAAGATTAATTTTGATATTCTTTTGTGTAATCATATCTGTAAGTTCTACTAAGAACTTGCCTACAATTTTCATCATTACTTCTTTAGTCAATGCACCAAAAGTAATTGTTCCATCTAATCTGTTTCTAAATTCTGGAGCAAAATATTTCTTTAGATCTGTATCTTCATAATCTTTTTCGCCACCATCAAAACCAATTGAATTTTTCTCAGCTTCTTGTGCACCTAAGTTAGTTGTAAGAATCAAAACACAATTCCTTGCATCTGCTTCTTTACCATTAGAACCTGTTAGTTTACCATTGTCCATAACTTGTAATAAAATCTGTGAAACATCTGGATGTGCTTTTTCAACTTCGTCTAGCAGTAGCACACAATTAGGATTTTCTTGTAATTTTGTAATTAACAATCCTTGGTTTTCTTCATAGCCTACATAACCTGGAGGCGAACCAATTAGTTTTGCCACAGAGTGTTTCTCTTGATATTCACTCATATCAAAACGTACTAGTTGTACACCTAATTGTTTTGCAAGTTGTTTTGCTGTCTCAGTTTTACCTGTACCTGTTGGACCCATAAACACAAACGATCCAATAGGTTTGTCTTCTGCCTTCAGTCCTGCTTGTGCAACCAGTATTTTATCAACAACTTCTTCAATTGCTTTGTCTTGTCCGTATACTGCTTTCTTTAAATTTTCTTCTAAGTGTTTTAGATTGTCAGTTTCTTTTTCAGCAACCTGCTCTTCAGGCATTTTAACAATTCTAGCAAGTTCAAATTGTATTTCTTCTACGCCAATTTTTCTTTCTACGTCTTTGTCTTTAAGATTAAATCTAGAACATGCAACGTCTATCAAATCAATAGCTTTATCAGGCAGTTTTTTGTCAGGCTGATACTTAACGCTTAACTTGATTGCTTCTTCAATTGCTTCTTCTGTAATATTTGTTTTATGATAATCTTCGTAATATTTTTTAATTCCATTTAAAATATCTTTCGTTACATCTTTGCTAGGTTCGTCAACTGTAACACGTTGGAAGCGGCGCATCAATGCTCTATCTTTTTCAAAATATTTGCGGAATTCTTCCCATGTAGTTGATGCAATGACTTTTAGATCACCTTTTGAAAGTGCAGGTTTTAACATATTTGCTAGATCATTTGAATTACCTTGTCCGCCTGATCCTGCACCACTCATCATATGTGCTTCGTCAACAAACATAATTGTTTTGCCCTTCTTTTTAAGAGCATGTAAAATCATTTTAAAACGTTCTTCAAAATCACCTCTGTATTTTGATCCTGCTAACATTGCGCCAATATCTAAATTATAAACATTGTATTCTTTAAGGAATTCTGGTACATTACCCATTACAATATTATAAGCCATACCCTCTGCAATAGCAGTTTTACCAACACCAGGATCACCAACTAACAAAACATTGTTTTTTGCACGTCGACCTAGTGCTAGTGCAATACTTTCTAGTTCATCTGATCTACCAATAACTGGATCTACTTTTTGTTTTTTAACTTCTTCATTTAAATTTGTAGTAAATGCACGTAAAGCTCTTGTTGCTTCACCGGTCATTTCTTCATCTTGTAGATCTTCAATTTCACTACTTACATATTCTGCAAATGAATCTTTTTGAACTTTTGATTTATGCAAATAATAAACACTTACACATTTCTTTTCTGCAAGTATACTTATAAGTACGTCTGATAATTCAATTGCACTTCGTCCACTAAACAAAACTTGTGTAAACGCTCTATTTAGAACCCGTTCGACAGTCTGTGTTTTTTTAGGTTTGAATTTTGAATCTGTAATCTTTAATTCGTCACAGTTGTTCTTCAAATGATGCTCAAGATTCTGTTTTAGGTAATCTAAATCAGCACCATATCCTTTTATGACATTAATAAAATTTTCTTCACATAACATTGCAAACAATAAATGCTCTACAGTCACATATTCATGACTAAGTTTTTTAGCATCTTTAATTGCTTTTTCAAATACAACCTGTAATGTTTCGCTCGGTTCTACCATATTATTTTATTATCTCCTTAAACTAGTCCTTAGTATATACAATTTTCTTCAATTAGTCAATGCCTTTTTTTGCCAATCTCTTTTTTATCTTCCTAATAGCATCTACTTCAGTAATACCTAAATTTTTAGGCATAATTGCGTTAATTTGTACAAGCATGTTACCTTTTGACCCTGTTCTTACATCAGGCCAACCGTGGCCAGTAACACTTAATCTAGTACCTGGATTAGTTCCTGGGGGTATATTCAGCTTAATTACACTTCCATCTAAAGTTTTTAAGTTGACTGCTCCCCCTGTAATTAAGTCAAAAATATCAATATTAATTACTGTATTAATATTTAATCCATTCAATGTATATTTACTGTGTGGTTGGACATTAATTTGTACATATAAATCTCCTCTTTGTCCGTTTGGTAATTGTTCACCAAAACCACTGTATCTAATTTTATTACCATGTTGGGCACCTTTAGGTATTTGTATTTCTACTGTTTCTTCCCTACCAGTTCTAAGCCTGTATGTACCTATTATTGTCTTTCCTCTATATGCTTCTTCAAAATTTATTTTTACTGCTATTGTAATATCTGCTCTTTGCCTTTGTCTTTGAGCTTGGAACGGATTAAACCCAAACGCTTGGAATATATCTTCAAATCCTCCTGGCATACCTCCGTCAAATCCATCAGTACTATATCTAAAGCCATTCATGTCTGGCTGTGGATTATCATATGCTTGCCTTTTTTGAGGATCTTTTAGTGTGTCGTATGCTTCGTTGATTTGTTTGAATCGAGTATCATCACCACCTGTTCTATCAGGATGGTTTTCCATAGCAAGTTTTCGGTATGCTTTCTTTAATTGTTCTGGAGATGCATCTTTATTGACACCTAGGGTTTGATAGTAGTCCATACATCTACTTATCGTAGTTATTTGTTAGATTTACTAGATCCGGTATACAAGCCAAACCATGCCGCGCCAGCACCAACTACGATAGATACTAAACCTGATTGTTCCATAGTAGGATCAGGTAGTTCCATATACCATATTACAACTTTGTACAATAAAATAATGTATACTGTTATAAAGATACGAGGGAAAATTCTCCAACTATCAACAGCTTTTGCCATATGTATAACTTTAACGTAAGGATTAGGTCCTAAGTCCTTAACACTTGTATCTACTTCTAAATCAAGTTTAACTTTTTTGCTTACACCTTCACTTGCGGCAGGAACTACTATCTCTGCATCAGCTTTAGGTGCAGGTTGTTTTGCTTCTAATTCCTCAAGACTTTTTCTTGGCATTTTTACCCTCCAGTTTTTCAATTCGTTTTTCTAATTCGTCTATTTTTTTTGTTACAAAAGGATACTTTTTACGCCAAGCATCATCTGGTTGTTGCAACCAAGTCCAACCCCAACGTTCAACTAGGTAATCAACACAAAGATCAAATTTAGCATATAACCAAAGTCCTAGTCTAGTGCTTTTGAAATATGTTGAAAATGCTAATCCAAAAAGTGAACCTACAAGTGCAGTATAAATCCATAAACGATCACTTGCCATACGTTCTATCATTTCCCACATAGTATATCCTTTCTACTATGTGTATTTATTCAGACCAACGTCTAATTCCTAGAGCTTTCTTTGGGTCATAATAGTCATATCTTACAGTATTGTATTGATTTCCACCTAAGATAATATAACGTCCATCATTAGAGCGTCCTACATAGAATCCAACATGCCCCTTCCAATCTGAATTGCCACGAGGAAATACAACTAAATCTCCACGTTGTATGTCTTGTGGATTTATAGGTGCTCCCCATTGTAAAAAACTCCTAGCCATTAGAGGAGAATCACTTATAGAATTAGAACCAGGTATTCCTTCTAGTTCTAATATTGCATTTACAAAAGCCGCACACCATTCTGTACGCACAGGATCTACTCCAACGAATTCTTTTATCTGTTGTCTATTTTGATATTCATTCAAACCTATATAATCGCTTGCTGTAGCGACTATATCTGTCGTTGGAGAACAAGAGGCCAAAAATATGGCAAATATAATATGTTTATGTTGCATAACATATTTATTTGAAGGGATTTAATTTATCTAGTACTGATTCTTGTGGAGCGGAATTTTGCGCCTCTACTTCTGCTTGAGCGCCTTCTATTTGTGCATTTGCATTTTCAAGTGCTTGCTCACTATTTTCGTAATAATTTTGATAAGCGGCAATGATTGCTTTTTGTTGTTGTAACAGTTTCATAATATCACTCATATTCATTGCAAGTATTTCATAACCGTCATCTGTTAGTCCAATAAGCACAGGATCTTTTTTATCTGCTTTTAATTTATCCCAAACTTCTTGAGCATTTTCTTCGTTTATTACTACCCATTCTAAATCTTTTAGTCTTAATTCTTCAGCTGGCGGTAAAACAAGTTTAGGCTTTTCAATTGGCTTAGCACTAATCTCAATCATTTTAGGTTTTGCTGTACAACCTGCTAAAAGTGCTACTGCAATTATACCTACTATAATGTGTTTCATAGATTTTTCCTTTTCCACGCATCTGATTGTATATTAGGATCAAAGTTTGGATTTGCATCTCTCCAACACTCTGGATTTATCTCACTTGGTTTAGTTGCACTAAGTTCTTTTTCTGTAAGTTGACTTCCACTAAATATTTCTAAACAACGTTGTGCATTTTTTGTTGCATTATTCAAAACACGTTCTGTCGAATCAGGCCTTGCTAAACCTGCCGCACCAATATCATGTCTGGAAAGTCTGTTTTCTAAAGCACGATTTCTATCGTTTATATCATTCCATTCTGCTTGTAGTCTAGTGTTTTCTTTTTGCATAGATTCGAAAGCGGCAGTTTGTGCCGCTAACGCTTGTTCATTAGTTTGTACTGCTGTTTCTAATTTAGCATTGTTTTGTGTAAGGATTTGAATTCGTTCTTGTGTGTCTGTGTAGTACCAATATCCTGCACCACCCATTAAACACATTAAAGCAAACATTACTAATGCTAATTTAGCACCCATACCACCTACCCTAGTAATTTTCCCAGTGTTTTTGGTCCTACAATACCGTCAGCTACTAAGCCTTGGCTTGCTTGCCATTCTTTGACGATACGTGCAGTACCTGGACCAAAGATGCCATCAGCAGGAGAAATATTTAATTTCTCTTGTACTTCTGCTACTAATGGACCACGTGATCCTTGCTTCACTGTTTGGTTATAATCGATAGTTGGTTCTTCATAATCGCCACCAAGTACATCAATTGCATGTAGATAGTGTTTTTTACGATCGTCTAAACCAATTGTGCCGCCGTTGATACGTTTAGTTGCACCAACAACGTCCATTGCATCACAGTATTTGTTAATGCCATTTGTATCCCAGAACCAACATGCTGAATCTAGTGCGCCTTTTTTAGTGCGTACATAGTCAACTGCTTCTTCTGGTGACATATCTACTGCTTCACCAAATTTTGTATAGTTATAACGTCCTGTGAGTTGTAGTATTCCACCACCCCTAAAACGCCAACCGTCGCCACTATCAGTATCGCCGTTATCCATGCGACCTGCATATATAACGTTTGCAATTCTTTCAGGCTGTCTATGATAATCTTGTGCATTTCTACCTGCCCTGATAAAGTATTTCGGGAAGATTTTATTTAGAGCCGCGGCGCTATAGTTTAAGTTTTCACTTAGTACCCTAAAGCCGCCTGATTCGTGCCCACACTGAGCAAGAAACATTGCAACCCTTTCGATTGTATCGACTTCCCATAGAGGTAATATCTCACACATTGCCTCATACCATTCTTTCCAATCGTCTCTATGAATAAGCTCTTCAGCCATCCATTCTTCAAATTCAAATTTAAAATGTTCTTTAGCCATTTTCCTGATCCTTGTTTTCGCACTGTTTGCATCTACAATGGTCACATACCTTTATTTGATAAGTTGCACCATTATAGTCTGTTTCAAGTCTATGGTACGGTATACCGCAGTGTGATGGATGACCGCAATTTTGACAAGTGTGCATAATGGTATTTATGATATACGTTCTACTACCAGAGTTTTTCCGGCATTTTCAAATGTTAATTTATTACCGTATTTTGTAATATTATAGTCACCTACATATTTAGAAAGGAATATAATTTCAGCAAAATCATTTACATTTATAGTTTCTTCTAAACTTTCTAATATTGCTTCTTTTTCGCCAAAGTCTATATATTTAAAATGTACAGGATCTGCGTATGCTTTTTTGATTGTTAAAATATCATCTATCATGTTTACATCTTCAACGTAGCTACGGTTGAAAAAGTTTTTATAATTACTTAAATTACTTTCATTTACTTTTTGATCATATACAGCTGGATCAGTAGGCATAAATTCGTCTAAATTTTCTCTAGTTAATGGACGGCTTGTAAAATCTTTATAGTATCTAAATTTAAAATTTTCAATATCAGCAAGTTTTCCTACACCGTCAACAATTTCCATAATCTCATCATATGATCTATGGCTTCTTTCCATTTCAACAAATACTTTGTAAGTTCCGTCTCTTTGTTCGCCTGGAGTCTTGTCAGCGTCTAATACAAAAGAATAACCTTTTTCTATAAATTGTTCTAGATCTACAGCCGCATTGTTATCTTTTACACTAAAACTTAAAGTAACAATGTCTCGGTCTTCACCCATTTTTGATTTAAAAGCATCTATTTCAAAAATATGGTCTACCATATGTTTTAAGTCATGTTTCAACAAACCCATTATACTGTTCCTTCAGCTGGTACTTCAGCCGCTACTTGATCAGCGGGTTGAGCCTCTACTCCTGGTGCTGTAGCTGTGTCAGTAGCATCAACAGCAGGTTCTTGGTTTATATCTAAAGATTCTCTATAACCTTCATATATATCTGCAATTAATTTTTTAGGCATCTGTATTTCTACAACCCAAATAGGCTTTTTGTCTAGTTTACCTTTTTTAGTACCAGGTCTAATATCATCAGGTGTCTTAATTCTTCTTGGTTGTATGACATCGTCTTTTGCGTAACTTACTTTACAGTCATAATCAACTAGTCTTTTGCCACCCATAGGATCCGGCATGTTTTCTCTTGGCCACATAAATTTTGCAGTTACCCAATGCCTATCAATTTTCGGACCTTCTAATAGTTCACCGTTTTTCCAATTCTCGTAAACATATAAATCAAGGGTATCTAATACTCTTTCATAGTCTTTTAGCACTTGAAATGCAGTATTGCTTTCATATACTGTTTCTATATTTTTGATTAAATTTTCGATATCATACATTTTATAATTCCATAAGTTACTACACTTATTTATCGCAAAACAAAACCAAACAGAAGTTTTTTCTCTCTGCATTTTTAGGTAAATATATGTGTAGGGCTATAGCCCTCCGGGCAACGCTCTACTCCATATCCATATAGGAGGACTAGATGGGAGCAAAAAGGAAAGCCGCACAGCGGCACAAAAACTTCAACAATATTGTTGATTTTAATTCGTTCACTCAAAAGAAAAAGATCGTAAATTTAATTCCCCGTAATAAACATCAAGAAGAATACATATTAAAGCTACTAGATCCAACTAAAGACATAGTCTTTGGCATTGGGCCGGCAGGTACGGGAAAAACTCTGCTCGCAGTACAAGTGGCAGTAAAGATGTTTAAAGAAGGCAAAGTTGACAAAATTATTGTTACTAGACCTGCGGTAAGTGTTGATGAAGATCTGGGCTTTTTACCAGGTACGCTAGAACAAAAAATGGCGCCATGGACTAGGCCTATATTTGATGTGCTACGAGAATACTTTAATGCTCGCGAAATAGAAGGTATGATCGAAGAAGGAATAGTTGAGATTGCACCATTAGCATACATGCGAGGCAGAACATTTAAGCATAGCTTTATATTGGCAGACGAAATGCAAAATGCCACACCCAACCAAATGAAAATGTTACTAACACGATTAGGCGAAAATTCAATGATGGCAGTTACAGGCGATCTAGCGCAGGCAGATAGGCTTCAAGATAACGGTTTAATAAGTTTTACTAAACTGTTAGAAACAATTCATACAGATCATTTGGACATAGTCCGTTTTTCAAAAGGAGATATAGAAAGACACGAAGCAGTTAAAGAAGTGCTCCACGTATATGGAGATTCATAAAGAAAGGGGCTTATGCCCCTTTCAATTCTTCTGCTAATGGAAATATTTCCGAAATAACTTTTGCACACTCATGTGCAATTTCCATGTGTTCTTTTTGTGTGCCATTAGCACCGCGTAGTTCAATGTAATGTATCCAGCTACGTAGTGTACCATTCATATACAATCTAGTTTTTGTTAGACCTTCTGGAAGCACTACTCTAGCTTGTTCTTTTGCTATTCCCGAAGCAATCGCCCATTCATATGCACGTTTTGCTCTAAAGATAACATCTTGTTGTTCTTCTGCCCAACGTTGCTTTAGTGCTAAATCTTTATCACTATCACCAACGTCTATGCTGTTTTGACGATTTTTTGTGTCTTGTAATCTTGCTTCTCTAAGGACAAATTGATTACCAAATTCTGCTGGATCTGCATAACGCTGGCTAAACTCTTGGAATGCAAAACTACGATGTCGCACAATTTGATGTGCAATATCTCTTGTGGTATCAATTTCTAAACAAGCGTTTACCATTTCTAAAGGAGACCAGTGTGCATGTTTAATCAAATATTTTATAAGTTTTTCACTTGTTTCTTTATTCATTTGATTACTTGGATTGCTTACCCTTGCACAAAAAGCTATGAGTTCCTGTACATCTTCAATGCCTTCTGCTTTAAAGTTATCGCTAGGCTTACTGTAACTTACTAATTGAACGGCCATTCTTTTTTTGCTCCTTTTAAAATGTTTAGTCTGTCAGTCAAAAAACTAATTGTAGTATGAATATGACCAGTGTCATGCTCTTGGATTAGTGTTTTGTAATATTCTATTTCTTCTTCTAGTACGTTTATGCGTACAATATCATTTATAAGTTTTTTATTTTTAGTCACCACGGCCTGGCTTCTCCGAAAAATGTTCCTCAAACTTATTAGGAACACCGTCCCATTCTTTTGCTTCTTCTTCGCTAGGCTTTTCATCATGCACTGCACTTACAACAGGCCATACTTCAGCATATTTTTTGTTTATGCCCATCCATTTAGTAAGCTCGTCACCTTTTAGCTGATTGTCTGGAAGTATCGCATCAGCAGGACATTCTGGTTCACATACACCGCAATCAATACATTCATCTGGATTAATTACAAGCATATTTTCACCTTCGTAGAAACAGTCAACCGGGCAAACTTCAACACAAGTCATGTGTTTGCATTTGATACAGTTATCTGTAACTAAATATGTCATTTTATTACCTCTTCTAACCATGTGGTTAATATGTATTTGTCTCCTTTTAAAGGAGTATTTCCCCTATGCGTATATGTCCAATCTGCAGGCCATATCAGCAATCTATTCTTACGAGCGTTAATACGCTTCTTTTGATATAAGAATTCTGTTTCTCCACCGTTTGCAATAGTGTTTAAGTAAAGTTGCACTACCATTTTACGTGTTGTTTCTCTACTTGTGCTTTCATAATGCCACTGATGATATCCGCCACCTTCTTCAATCATTTTCATTTTTAATTGTTTAGTTTGATATTCTCTTTCGTGTAGTATACTAAATTTTTCATAGTATTGCGGACAAATTTGGTCTTTTAATACTTGAAAAAAGTATTCTGCAAAATGTGGATGTACATCATGTATCCGCATTGGGTCCATAAAATATAACTGCGTATCATCTCTTAGATGTTTTGGCATGTATTGCCCTTGATAAGCACCTAAATCACTAAACGTGTGAAAATATTTTATTAGTTCATCAATCCATTTTTCATCAAAAAAATCTTCAAACTGACCTATAAAGCCATCAAATTCTACATTCATAATCTTGCCAATCTAATTAGTGTTGCCGATAAATTTATTTCAGGATCAGCTACAAGTGTATGATCTACTAATCCTTGTTTAATTGTTAATACTGCTGTGTCTTGTTTTTCTTCATCACCAAATAATTCAATATTGTCATATAACCAACGATAAATTTCTTCCATTTCTTCAGGACGAACTGTTCCACAAAGCAGTTTCCGCGCATCGTGAATCTTGCCTGCTTTGAAAAGTTCCACCATGTCAAGTTTCCAATCACTTTCGCCTGTATCTCCTTCATGTGGAGCAAGCAAACTACCATCTTGACAATTCATTTGTACCATGTTGATACACTTACGCAAGTCTGGATAAGTTGCTTTTACATAAGTGTCTAGTATATCAAGATCAGGAGTAACACCTTCTGTAATACAAATCTCTGCAACACGAGCAGTAAACTCTGTTTGATCAATCTTTGCAATGTGGAAGCCTTGGCATCTTGAATGTAGTGCAGGAATAATTCTGTTTGGATAATTACATGTCAAAATAAATCTACTTGTTGTATGATATTCTTCCATAACACCACGTAGTGCGGCTTGTGCATTTGGTGACAAATAGTCAGCCTCATCTAGTAGTACAACTTTAAAGTCACCAAATGGAATCATCTGTACAAAGTTAACAATTTTATCACGAACGTCATCAACACTGTTTGTTCTACTAGCATTGATTTCAAGTATGTCTAGATCGTTTACTTCAAGCTCATTAAAAAGTAATTTAGCAAGAGTAGTTTTACCAATACCAGCATTGCCACTAAAAAGCAAATGCGGAATAGTTTTATCTTTGATCCATGTTTTAACTTGGTTTCTTTGTGCGTCATCTCTAAATACATAACCGTCTACTGTTTTAGGACGATATTTCTCTACCCATAATTCTTTCATTTCTTATTATTTTCCATTCCTATTCCGACTAAAATTAAGAATACATAAAGTAAAGGCCAAGCCCATCCTGTGAGATGCCCTGTTACATGTAATACCATAAGTGCTATTCCTGCCAAACCAGCAGTACCAACACCAGTGTTTTTTTGTTCTGGAAACTTCATTATAAACTCCTATTGTCTTTTAGTATATAGGATATTATTATAAAAGTCAAGTACTTTTAGCAGTAATTATATTGAAAATTTCTTGCCAATTTTGGACTCTAATACAACCGTTATAATCTTCATTGTATCTATGGGACATCAATATAGGTTTATGTCCTGCTCTTAAACCAGCTTCACAGTTTTCGGGCTTGTCTTCAATCCACCAATGACCTGGCTCGTATTCCTTAAGAATGTCGTCTTTGTCTGCACCAGTGTCAATACATCTTACCCGTCTAATAGTTCCTCGTCCAAAAATTTCTTCTAAATTAGTTGTGCGTAGCATACCAGCAAATTTATCTGTACTCAAACTAGTAATACATTCTATGTGCCAATGATAACTAGCAAATTTATGAATTACATCTACTGCATCACGCAATGGCTTTAAGTAGCCAATCCATGCACTTTCATTAAAGATTTTAACATTTTGGTCTGACTCTTCTTTGGTAATTCCGTATCTAACAAATTGTTTGTAATTTGTAGGTTCAACTACTGCATAGCCACGTGTTTGCATCCATGCATCAAATGACGTTTCCCAATCTAAAAGGACACCATCAACATCCGCAAGAATCTTACGGTTCCGTTCGTAATTCAATTTTTAACCTCTTATTCTCTATTTCCTAACAATGCAAGTAGCATTTGAAATAGATTGATAAAGTTTAGATACAAGCTAATAGCAAATTGTATGCCATAACGTGGATCGCCACCATGTGAAAGATAAATGTTTTTTGCGTTTTGTGTATCCCAAGCAGTTAATCCTGTAAAGATAAACACACCTAAAATACTAATAGTAAACATTAGTGCAGAACTTGCCATAAACAAGTTTACAATACTTGCAATAATAATACCAATTAAGCCCATGAACAAGAAATGTCCGAAGCCTGTTAGGTCACGCTTTGTTGTGTAACCCCAAAGACTTGCACCGCCAAAGGTTGCGGCGGTAATAAAAAATACTTGTGTAATACTTGCACCAGTATAAACTGCAAAAATAGGAGCAAGTCCAACTCCCATAACTGCTGTGAATGCGTAATAAAAATTACGTAGTTTTTCATATGCCCAATTGCGTCCTGCAAATGAATACCAAAGAATCATTCCTAATGGAGCAAGTGCAAAAAGCCATAAAGAGCCTGCCATAGCAAAAAGCAAGCCTGAAGAATAAACAAACCATGCCACCACTCCACTTACAGCTAGTCCTGCCGCTGTGTGGTTATACATATTAAGCATGAATTCACGCAATCCTTCATCATATAATTTTTGTTGTCTAAGTGCTTCTGTACTCATCATAAATCACCTTCTTTTCTATTTTCACTGTAAAATACATCAAACTCGCCACCTGGATAACGTGCTTTTAATTTATTAACATTTTCTGCTACTACATCGTTAGGATCGATACCAAGAGCGCGGCAACTATTAATCCAATACCACATAATGTCACCAAGTTCTCGTTTGCAATGAAATACAGTTTCATCGTCCATAGGTTTACCTTGGAAGATACATTTTTTAACAATTTCTGCAAATTCTCCTCCTTCACTTGCAATACCAATCGCACCTGTCATTAGCAATGATGGATTAATTCCTGCATCACTTAATACTTCCATGCGTTTGTTCATAGCACCAAAAGCATTACTTTCACTACTAGTTACTTCTTGTACAAAATCCATGTACGAATTTAGATCTACTTTATTCAATTTAACCTCTTACTTTGCAAATTCATCTGCACTAATTTTGTCAGGTGAAAAATCTCCAACACTTGATTTACCCATTTGTACATCGTTTGGTTTTTCTTCTGACCATGCAAGAATACTTTCTGTTTCAACCATACGTAGTTCTAGTTCTTCTTCTCCGTCTTTGATTGAAACACCTCTGGTCCAACGACCATGTTCTACAAGCACCCAATCTCCAACATTATAAATGTCTTTGTTTTTAGGTCCTTTAGAATATACTTTACCCCATCTAGGATAAATGCCTCTTACATTTCCATCGTCTGTTGTTAGTATGATACCTCCTTTAGTTTTTTGTTCACCAAAAAACATATCACTAACAATAACTCTATCTCCGATGGCTGTAAGTTTACCTTCAAAAGTTTTCAAGTGTACTGACATTATTCACCTCTTTTAACAAAATTGCCGTCTTCGTCTTCGACCCACTCATCCTGTGCATCAGCTTGTTCTTGTTCCTTTGCAATTTGCGCGGCTTTCTTTTGCGCTCTTGTTTTAGGAACAGGAGTTTCTTCTGCTTTTCTTTGCTCTCTAGTGATTACTTCATCTGGAGCCGCCGCAGGATTGTCTGCATAGTAGTCACGTAAAATATCTTCTCTTTTACGTGAAATTTTACCACCTGCACCCAATTCATCGCCACGTGCATTTACACGAGCATTTCCTACTGCTGGAGTGAGTTCGTTACGTTGACGAAGCATATCCATATCGATTTGCTTGCCTTGCATTGTTCTATAGGTTTTTCTACCTGTTTGTCTAACTGCCATAACGTTCTCCTTTGTCTAATACTTATCTCATGAACTCTCGCCAATCCAGGCCATATTGGATTGAATCGATTCTATGTACGCCTATCAAATACAACACATAACTAGCAACACTTGATCCGCGTCCTACGCCCCATACAATATTGTTCTCACGCATAAAGTCTACAAGATAAACCATATAGCGTAGTAAGTCAATCATACCACGCTGTCTATATTCTTCATACTCTTCAGAAACTCTAGTCCATTCTTTTGTTGTTAAAATATTATTATCGTCTGGATCTTGTAGTTTTTCCATTAAAGTTGCTTGTAGCCAGTTTAATACATTTAACGTTTTGTATTCATCAGGCATAAACCATTCACTTTGACATACACCGTCAAAAGTCTTTTGATCTACATCTAGTGGAATATATTTTTGTAATGGAGATAGTCCTTGTTCTTCCATTGCATTGTTAAATTTATCTACTTCATCACTTGGGTCACACAGAACCACATGAACTTTATCCGAATGACCTGAATAGATCATATTCATAAGATCTTTATTTGTAAAACGAGGAATACCTAGTTCATCTGTTTTCATTAGCATATATGTATATTAACTGATATTAATCAAATTGTCAAGAGGAGAATCGCCTTTTTCATTCATTTTAGAACGTTCTTTTACTCTACGTGTTTCTGCTTCAATCTTATATGTTTCTAGAACAGTTGTAATTTGGTCTCTAACCTGTGGATTTTGTGTCATCCAATATTTTTTATTCAATTCAAATATTTTATCTTCTATTTCTTTATCAGAGAAACTACTTAAATCATCAATTAATGGATTAAATGACATTGTTGAAGTGGCCTTTGTATTCACCAAATACAGTTGTACCACCATCATATGTCCAAAATTCAAAGATATACGGATGTGCAGATGTATCTATAGTTGGTGTGTTTGGAAATCCTGTAGGTACTTTTAGGAATGTTCCTGCACCTTCTGTTTCCCAAGTTACCGTGTCTGCTTGATCTCTGCCAAACAATGATACTCTGATTAACGCATATCTACCACTTGCAGGCCAATCTGTAAGTGTTAGTGTAAGGTTAGATCCGGTTGAAGGAGCAATAGTAAAGTTTTGATAATGGCCGCTTTCAAAACTTATGTTTGTATTGATCTGCAATACACCACCATTATACATTGTTGATGTACCTTTAAGTGTATTTGCATTGGTAATATTATTACCACCAAAATCGTTAGCTTGATCTAATCTTGCTCTTGTAGTTTGCAAACTTGAAATTTCGCTTTGTGCAGTTTGTAAACCTGTTTTGACTAATCCAAAGTTATCTCTAAAACCTTGAGAGTCGTTGTCTTTACCTGCTTGAGGATAGTTTTCATCTATTCCTTCATATACTATATTACTGGCCATATTTTTCTCCTACATATATTTATCGTATTAGGCATTGTATGCAAAATTATTGAATAGCACATATTGTTCATTACTGTTACCTGTAGTGCTATCAATCAGATATCTGTCAATTTCTAAGTCTAAATCTTTTAAATCATATGAACTATTTTTTAAATTTGTAAGCACAGTTTGACTATTTCCTGGCTTCAAATAGCATAATGGTATTGCCAATACAAATCCAGGTTCTTGTGTGCCTGATTCTTGAGGAGTACGCATCCATAACGGTAAAAAGTCATACTCTGTTCTACCTAAAGTTTTGATACTATTTTGCATATTATCAATATTTGCAAGGTATTTTTTGCCTCCACCGCCGCTTACTAAAAAACCACCGTCGTCAGCTTTTGGAGCATTTCTTTCTCCAAACTTAAATGGATCGCTATCTGTATGAGCAGTAGCAGTTAAAACAGTACTACCATCTTCACTTAAAACTGTATCTCCAAGATCTAGTTGTGTATCACTAGTTGTAAATTTGTATTGTTCGTTGTTTCTGTTTGTTGGATCGCCACTAGCAGTTAGCGTAGGATAACCTTCTTGTTGACTTGTGTATTTTCTATTTGTATCATAAGTCATAGTATCAGCTGTAATTTTTTGATTATTTTTAATTTTAAAAGAATCTCTAGCTGTTCCTACAGATGGTTTAGCAGGGTCTATTACTTCTAAATAAATTATTTCATAAACTTCATTTTGGGTGCCTGGTGTTTTCGCAATAGCTGACTTTACATCTCCGATTCTATATCTGCGTTTCTTATGCCACTTTTGACTAGCCCCAAATACTTGTTCTAGTGTAGATGTTTCTATACCTGCATATGCTAATATTTTGATATCTCTTTGTAGCCCATAATTTGGATCATTAGGTCTATAAACTAAGCTAGGTGGAAAGTTTGCAGGATCATTTATATATTGACTAAATCTATCACGCTTATCTTCTTTTAAGAACGGCTTCATGTATAAATTACTATACTGTCTATCATCATCGTCAATAACTTCAATTGAAAATTCTTTAGTTTCTGCACTGTAACCAAATCTATCTTTTGCTTCTGCTGTAAATTTGTATATTCTATCTACGCTTGTAGTGTCTCCATCAAATGTAAGATCATCATTATCAAAAATAGTTAGTCCGTCTTTTTCACTGTCGCCAAACTGCACTACTCTACCTGTGATTTCTCCGTTGTATTGTAGTGTTAGTCCTGGAGGTAATCTACCTCCTACAAGTGTATAAATTAATGGAGCGTCAGCTACAGTCGTACTAGCTTCTACTCTAAATACACTACCGAAGTTTGCAGGAATAGTGCCTAGATTTGTTTGAGTTAACCAAGTTATTTTACTATCAATATCACCTAATAACTTTACAGTGAATGTTCTATCTCTATATGCTACAACATCAACAACATTGTTTTCAGATAATATTAAGTTAGCTCTTACTGTAAATTTGTATTCTCTAGTAACAGCAGGTTGATATCCTACTCTGCCTGCAACTTCTCCTGTGCTAGAATCTAATGCCATTCCGGGAGGTACTTGGCTTGCTGTATTATCATCGTTAGTTGTTAACAATTCATATTGTATTGCACCTCTTTGATTTTCGTTTTTTAATACGTCTAAAAACAAAGTGATATAATTATTAGCTCTTCGATAACCTAAGTCTGGCGGAGTTACCCAAATAGGCCATCTAATATAGGTATTGTCAGCTGTAAATACACCAGTACCAACTTGAACAATTACGTTGTCTGCTCGTAAAAAATCTTCTCCTACAACATACAATATAAAGTTTCTTTTAACTATTGTATATCCATCTGTTACACTAACTCTAAATTCATAGTATCTATTTAATTTTTTTGGTGGATTGTAGATATAATTTTGTATAACTTGACCTTGATAAAATAAACTAGACACATTACTAAAATCATGTAGATACATATCGTAATTTCCTGTATCATACTGTCCTAGTTTACTGTCCTTATCTAATGCAAGTAATGGTTCTACAACTCCGCTTAACTTTCCTGTTTTTGATAAAGTTATACCTGGAGGTAGTACACCATCTCCTTTGTCAATGTAATATTCTAATGTTTCTCCTGTTGGAAAATCATCATCTTTTGCCATTAATTGGAAATCAACAACTTCATTATCTAATATAAAATACCTATTGTTTAAAGGGTTATCTCCACCAGCTTTAAGAATTCCTTCAGGTGTAGTCCATACAGGTGAATCAGGGCCGTTTACAATGATACGATATGTACGGTCTTCAATATTATCATCTACAGTTGCTCTAATAACAAAACTAAAAGTTTGTGTTCTATTAACTTGGTAAGGTGTGCCTATTATTTGATTGTCTTTTAGTCTTAAACCAGGAGGTAGTTCTCCCGAAATAATTTTAAGACTAGGATTAGTATTTGGAACTAAAGGTAAACCTATACTTACTGTTGTTTCCTCTTCAACAGTTGCTATTGTTTGTCCTGTTTCTATTGTCCAAAAATCTGCCATAATTAAATGCCATTCATATCACTGCTTATACCTTGTACTGGACTTGTTACAGTTCCGTAATCAACATCTGTGGTTAAACGTAGGTAATCAGCGTGTGACTGAACAGTCATTATAATTTCGCCAAAATCTAAATCTGAATCAAAAGCTGATACGCCGCCACCAGTACCGCCGGTATTTGTAATTGTAAGAGTGTTTCCAACTAAAGTTGTTTGTATGCCTGGACCACCGTTTATATTGAAAACATCACCGTCATCGATATTGCTACTACCCTGGTCTGATACATATAAAACGCCTTGTAAATTTGTACTTATTTGTACATTATTCCCTGCAACAGTTGATATTGTTAAAGCACCACTTGTAGTAATATTATTAAAAGTTAGTGCATCTCCAACCTTGCCTGCAAAAATTGCTTCTCCCGATCCTAAGTTTGATCCAGTAGTTGATTCAGGTTGACGTAAATCTAGTTCGTCAAAATTTTCATTTACTTTGCGGAACGCTTCTCGTAAATCGTCACCTGTCCCGTCATTTGCAATTTGTCCTATGTTTATAGTTTGAATAGTCATATCAGTATCCTTCGTATGTATTTATCAGGTTACGCTCCCCATGCGAATCGTACAGCACCATTTCCGCCATTTTGTCCAGCATGTGATAAAAACCATCTGTAGTAATAGTTTGTTCCACCGCTGATAATAGTTTGGTTACGGATACGACCACCAGCGCCACCGCCTCCTCCAGCGCCATACGCATTACCAACAGCAGTACCGCCATTACCACCATCTCCTGCACCTGTATAGTTGTAATTACTTGTACCCAAAGGCGGAGCATCTGTACCATTAGCGCCTTGATTTGTACCGTCGTTTAAATATACTCCACCACCATCTCCACCTGGAGATGCTTTATAATAATTAAATCCACCTGAGCTTCTATAAAAATCACCACGACCGTAACCACCATCTCCAGCAGTCCTTGGTCCACCGCCGCCTCCTGGTCTAACTTCATCAGCTTTATTTCTTCCTGTGCCTGACCCTATTGTAGTGTGTATAGTAGTTGTAATACTAAGTAAATGTAAACTTGTAACAGCTCCTGCTCCACCAGAGCCGCCAGTACCACCTGTACCGCTTGCCGCTAATCCGCCACCTGCTGTTCCGGAAACACTGTCTGTTTCTTCCGCAACATTGTGTTTTATTGTAGTGTTTCCTCCGTTAGTAGCATTTGTTACTGTTCCTGCTTGTGGATATTTTGTTGAACCTGAACTACTTGATGTAGTCACAATTTCAAAAGGTGAGTTTGTGCTAACACTACCTCCACTTCCGCCTTGACCTACTACTACAGTAAACGTATCTCCAGGTTGAACAGAAACACCTTCATAGTGTGTCCAATTGCCGCCACCGCCGCCTCCACCTGATCCGTAGGAATATTGTCCGGGTTGTCCACCACCACCGCCACCTACCATAAAAATATCTAATACGTATATATCGTCTGGAACAGTGAAAGTGCCATTTGTTGTAAAAACTTCTTCCCCTGTTGGAGGAGTTATAGAAGTGTCATTTATTGTAACAGCTATGGAGTTACCTTGATCATCTAATGTAAGTGTAAAAGTTTCTGCTCCCATTTCTTAATCCTTTAATCAGTTGTATTGTCAGCTGTAACATTGATTGTAACACTTGCAGAATTACTCAGTACTGTAAATGTACCAGTTAAACTTACACCTCCTATGTCAGCACTACTTACACCAGTAATTGTATAAGGAACATTTGTACCATCAGGAACATTTGTTGTGTCAAGTGTAACTGTGAAACTCTGTCCTTCGTTCACTGAAGTTGCACTTGCTGATAGTGCATACGTTGGTGTAGGTGCTTCTGGTTGAATGTTTGTAGAATAATCTAAAGGCATCTTACGCCATGTGTAATCGCTTGAATTTGTAACAGTTCCATTAGTTGCGCCTGCTGTTGTAGGGAATACTGATTCTCCAATAGTTATACCTACTACAGTTAATTCGTCTATTGAACTGGTTGCAATATTAACACTTGACCATTGACCTACTTCTGTATAAGTAAATTGATCAAATTGATCATCTGGTGTTGGTGCTGGATTTATAGGAACACTAGCAACTAAGGCTTGTTGCGCTGTATTGTTGTATACACTAATACCGTATCCGCCTACAAACAATCTATTATTTGGATCAAGAGTATTATCTATTGCACAGGTATTAGCGATTAAATAATGTCCGCCTCCTTGATCAGTTGTATATATACCAACTTCATTTTCAGTTAAACTGTCATTGAATCCTGTAACTAACATTTTGTCTGATCCAGTAGCTGTACTTCTAATTTTTCCTACAGCAAAAACTTTATCGTTTACACTATCATAAGCTATGTCATTTACAACAGGATAAGTAGATGTTCTTGTTGTGCTATTAAGTTGCCACTCGTTTGTTCTTAAACCAGTTGTACCGTCTAATTTAATTACATGTGATCTCCAAGTGTTTGGATCTGTTACTCCGATGTAAATGGAATCAATAGATCCGTTTTCAGCTAATTTTAATGCAAGACCACTTGGTTCTGCATCGTCATTTAGATAATACCATCTTGCAAATAGTAGAGCAAAAGTAGAACTAAATTTCCATAGTCTTGTAGCAAATTCTTCGTTATTAGTGCCACTTGGTTGTTTTTCTCTACCATATACTACATACTGATCATTTAAGCCATCGCATTCAACAAAGTAACCTTCCATAAGTCTATCTGAAGGAGGTGCTTTGTATTGTCTTACAACATCACCATTTGTAATGTCTAACTCCATAATAAACATTGCGCTTTGTGTAGCAGAGTTGTTTAACAACGTTCCAACAACTATTAAGTTACCCGAACTGTTAATTTTTATGTCGTGTGCTTTGTATGCATACCCGTCTGAATCTGCATAAGTTCTATACCAAAGATTTGCGCCAGAAGAATTTGTTTTAGTTACATATAATTTACTAGGATAGTCAACTGCTGGAGTTTGTGTTTTCCAATTCCATTCTCCTGTATATGCAAGATAGTGATTTTCCGACGCATCAGTAACAGATTGTCCTGGAATAATATTATCAGTTCCTGTCCTATTATAGATTGTCGATCCTCTATCAGATACTTTTTCCCAAAAATGTCTGTTACCGGATCCTAATCTCGATCTGTGTGCAGTAATTGTATATCCTCTACCTGCAAGTGCAATTTTGTTTATTTCTCTATTTTCTGTAGGAGTATAAAGTCCTAAAGTTATCCAGTGATCTTTAGATATATAAATTTCTCCGTGCATACTATTATGCACAGAACACTGATAGTATTTTCTTCCATCTACTGTAGGTGTGTATTCTATCACAGCACTTGTAGTACCGTTATTTTGAACATTGTTTACAGCTGATGCAGTTCCTGTTACTTGGTTTTCCTTCAAGTAAAACGGATGACTAGGCGCATTTACAGTCCAAGATATTGTATCACCTTGATCTATAACAATATTAGGATTAAGACCACTAATAATTCCATTTCTATCACTTCCTGCTGTCCATGTATAACCTGTATTACCACTATTTACTACTGTTCCTGTATGATTAACCTGTGTGCCGTCACTTGTATCATTTATAACTATGCTAGTTGTAGCTACAACATCTCCACTATAATTTGTATCACCAGGATTATATAAATCAACAGTCATAGTTTCTATTCCGTCAAATAAATTATCTGCGGCTATTCCTATATTGATACTGTTGGACAAGACATTTAATGCTGTAGTTGCTACATCTCCAGTCCAAGTAACTGATGGAGTGAACGAACTTGTGTCAGCTTGTTGTATGCCAGAAATTCTAATAGGTAACTGTGTTGCATCTTCTGTAAGATTATTTGTTATAGATACACTAACTTGGCTACCTTCATTTACACTGTCTTTACTTTTATTAAGAGTAAATGTAGGAGCATTGAATTGTCTTTGTGATCCTGGATACACAAATAATAATCCACCGTCTTGTCCAGTTTCAGCTCTACTTTGTGATCCTGCTGGTGCAAGACCCATAATACCTATTCCACCTGCTCCAGCACCAACTTCATATGCTGAAACACTTGAAACTTCATTACCAACGGCACCGTCTGCTGTTTGATAAACATCACCTGCACCTGTAATTGATAGTATAGCTCTACTTGTACCTCTTGCTCCTGATAATCCACTAAGTCCTCTTGTAAGGTTGGCACCACCACCGTGTCCGCCTCTTACTGTCCCTGTGCCACTTTGCCAATTTTCAATGAACGTGTGTCCACCACCACTTCCTACTGTAGCAGTATTTAAATCTACTGCTTGATCTCCTTGAGCTACTAAAAATTCTCCTAACGATGTAGTGTTTGCATAAGTTGCTCCTGTGTTAGCGCCACCTCTGTATTCAATACTATAGATAGTTTCACCTGCACTTTCAATATATCCTGCACTACCTCCATTACCAACTGTGTAAGGCACACTTTCAAAAGTACATCCTGTTGCTTCAACATGGTGTTTGATGTAATAAGTCATTTGCGGAAGAGATGCATCTGCACTATAATCTTGGAACTTCATTGTATTAGCATCGAGAACACTTCTTCCAGAAGTCTTTTCTAATCTTGCAACATACCTTGGCGTAGTAGCACCTGCGCCTTGTTTGAACACAATGTATATAGAATCATAAATATCCCAAGTAGAAGTAACATTATCAGCAAAGAATCTATTGATTCTTTCCATAAAAAATCCAGGATATGAAACATCATAGTCTGCTGTGCCTGAAGGTCTGTTGTCTAATTTGACACCTAAAAATTGAGATCCGCCATTGTAATCATCAACTTGAAACATTTTTGTAGACTGTGTACCTGTAGTTGATCTTGCACCTGGTGCTAATTTCCAGTTTCCATCATTTGCACCTATATCAACATTTAGTATTTGATATCTATTTTTACTAACACCATCTATTACTTCAGTTTGAGGAAAACCTTGATCACCAACGCCTCCTGTTCCAGATCCGCCGCCTCCGCCACCTATAACCATTTTGCCATGTGCGTAAGGATACGACCAACCACCTTGGCCTCCTTGTTGATAACCAGTAAATGCAGATGATCCAGTTGCTACTGAGCCTCCAAGTCCTCCAGCTACACCTGCATCAAGCATAGGTGCTTCACTACCATATCCGTTTTTATTCTGTGCGGAACTTATTTTTCCACCTTCTATTGTATATGTATTACTACCAATTGTAAAAGAAGTGTCTCCGCCATTGTTTGCACCAATTCCTCCTGCACCTACAGTATAAGAAATAACTTGCCCTGCTGTTACTGTAATATTATTAAGCCAGCCTGTACCTCCTGCACCTCCTCCGCCAGTTAGCTGTCCTGCACCTAGAGCGGCAGTTGAACCAGAACCTGCTCCTCCACCAACTGCAAGTATGCTCAAACTTGTAACACCTTGTGGAACTGTAAAAGTACCGCTACCTGGTGTAGTAATCGGTTCTTGTCCTTGCACAAGTGTTGTACTTGTATCATTTATGGTAACACTAGCACTAACACCTGTTACACTTGCTAAACTTATTACAAATGTTTCTTCGCCTTCTGTAGTAAAGTCTTCACTTACATTAATTGTAACTTGTGTTGCACTGCCTACTATAAAGGAACCTGTTAGAGATGCACCACCTATGTCTGTGCTATCAACACCTGTAATAATATAATCTTGTTGTACTCCGTTTATTGGATTATCAACAATAAGATCAACAGTAAATGATTGACCTTCGTTAACTGCTCCTACACTTGCTACTAGATTATAAGTTGTTGGACTATTACTGGTATCATTAATAGTAATATCAATATCAATACCTTGTACATTTAGTGCGAAATTTAAAGTTTCTAATCCTTCAAGTTGTCCATCTGCCGCTATTTGATACGTCCTTGACATATCACTGCCTACAGTAAAGTTACCTGTTAAAGGTTCACCGCTTATATCTTCTGAACTTACGCCTGTAATTGTATAAGGTATAGAAGTCCCTGACAACACGTTATCTGCTGTAAGAGTAATTGTTGTTGACTCACCTTCTCCAAGATTTGTTCTAGTAGCACTAAGAGCATAAGAAGGATCAGGTGAACTAGTATCAGCTATTGTAACATTAACACTTGTTGATGTACCATCAATAGATAAAGTAAAAGTTTCGTTACCGTCGTCAAATGTATTATCTTCAGTAGCAGTAAATGTTTTTACCATAGTTACACCTACAATAAAATTACCTGATAGCAATTCTCCGCCTATGTCTTCAGTTGATACACCTGATATTGTGTAAGGTATGATAGTACCATTGACTAGGTTTGTTGTTTGTAGAGTAATGGTAAAACTTTGCCCTTCGTTTACACTTGTTGTTGATGTAGTTAACGCATAAGTTGGGGTTGCATCTTCTTGAACTAAAGTAATTGTTTCTTCACCTGCAATAGTTACAACATTTGGATCGTTAAATTCTTGGAATGCGTATCTATTATATCCACCCCATAAACTTCTTTGGTTAGTGTAATCACTACCAGTGTTTCCGTTCACATCAATTTGTGCTTTTGAATTTGATGTTACCCAAGTTTTATTATTTGCAGGTGTTGCATTTGGTTGGACTTCTCCGTAGGTAGCAACAATACCTGCTATTTGTGGAGCGGCCATACTAGTACCACTTATGTTTGTAATTCTAAAAGCATTATTAAGTGGATATGCACCATCAGTGAATTTGTTAGTGGTACTTGTTGCACTCATAATATCTACGCCTGGAGCATAAACATCTACACCCGGTCCTGCATTAGAAAACGTAGCTTTTTGTTCATTACCGTCGCCATCTAATGCGCTGTCAATTGCACCTACAATAATTGCTTCTGTGCTATATGGTGAAGCGCCTCTATGATAATAACGCTGACCGTAAAAAGTACTATTATAATAGTTGTTATAATCCGGATCGTTTTCGTCAGCTATTTTATGATAACTATTACCTGCGGCAATTACAACATTTACACCTTCGTCAATTAGTTCTTCTACATCTGCATCAACACTTGCTATTCTAATAGGATGTTGGTAGCCGATACCATCAAACACTCCTGTCATGCCATATGCTGTATTACGTGAACTTCCAGTCCAGTTTGTGCCTCTATAATTACCTCCACTTATAAATTGATATCTACTAAAGTAACCCCAGCTCATGTTAACCACAGTTGGTCTTTTTACACCTGTTGATGGATCTATTGGTTTATTTCTATGCCATAATTTAATAATATCAAAAATATCAGAAATAGGAATTCCAGTATTTGGATCGCTGGAACCTTCTAGTCCTGCAATTTTTATACTGTAAATTCTTGCGTTCTTTGCCCAACCATATGTTTTTCCTGCCGCAATACCTGCACAATGGGTACCGTGTCCGTCATAATCTGTATAATGACCTTCTGGCATTGTTCCTGAAAGCCCACTAGCCGCATACCAATCTATTTCTTGTACTCTACTGTTACCATTAGTATCTTGGAATTCTGGATGATCTGCTTGTATACCCGAGTCTTGAACAATAAAATCTACGCCTTCTCCAGTTAAAGTATGATCAAAGCCGCCTGTAACAGTACCATCACTTAAATAAGGATTAGATAATGCAATCATTCTACGCAATCCCCAGTTTACAAAATCTCCTGAATCTAATGTAGTTTTTGTAAAGTCTCCTGTTTGAGTAGTGTGTGGTGTAATAATAATATCTGTTCTATCAGCTATATCTAGTTCAACTGCAAAAACTCTTGCATCTTTTTTAAGTTGTTCAGCTTCCTCTTCTGTTAAAAGATAATGTGTATTCCTTATTGATCCTGGGCGAGCGTTTGCAATAGTAACAGGTCTTTCAGGAATATAAGGTAACATATTATTTGCTACCATTTCCTTTTGAAAACTTACTGGATCTATACCTTTTTTAAGTGTTACAATATATTCTTTTTCCATTTCTTATCCTTATGGTGCTGAACTCTTATATGGATGACTTACAGGTAAATTGCCTGTTAGTGCCCACTTGTGAGCAAGATAACCTTCTGCTTTTTCAAAATCTGTTATGTCTGTTCCGCCTGTGCCAGGAACGTCTGCTACTGTAAAAAACTCTGCCATTCGACCTTGCATTCGTTCGTTGGATCGGTTTTTAAATATTCTTAAATCCATATTTGTTTGTAGACTCTTGTCATAGTCATTCACAGGTGTAAATGCATTATCACCATTTACTCTAACAGCAATCTGGTTGCCTGTCTTGTTGAATATAGCACCAATAATAACCCAAGTGTCCTGTGCTATACCTGAATCAAAGTCTTGTTTGTTTCCTATGGTTGATGATATCCTGTTGGAACTCAAAGCGTCCAGGTCCAACTCCCCATCAAATGCACTTGCATTGCCTGAACTTACAGCATAGTCTCTTTTTGGACTACCTGTAGTCTCTGTACTCCAGAAACTATCCTGTGTGTCGTTGATCTGATTCCATTGAAATACTCCAACTGCCCAGTGATTGCCACTGCTGGCTTGTGCAACTTCGTTGGTGGTTAAATCTTCCCCTGACGTAAATGTAAAAACAGTTTTGCCGTCCAGTGTATTTGCTTTATCGGGTAGGCCAGTAACTGTTACAACGGCATTGCCTGCTTTGTCTGCAACTCCTGTAACAGTGTTTCCACTTGGTACATTGAGCGTGTAATAGCCAGCGTCTGATGCATCTAGCCAAATAGCAGGAGATATATCTGTTGAAGGAGACCAAGCCGCCGGTGGCGAACTAAATGAGTTTGCTCTACGTCCTGCTGTAAAACTACCTGTTACTGTAGATATCAAAGGCATCTATTAAACTCCTCCAAATGCTACCATTTGTCCTAGCACAACATATGTTCCGCCATCGTTTAATATTGTGAATGAAAAACTGTCTACTCCGTTTGCTGTTCCTGTTGGCGCACTGTTGCCTTGCCAAACTATTGTTTGTGCTACACCACCAATTTGTACTGCTGTGATTTCGTATTCTGTTCCACCTTGATCAATTACAACAGTTACATTGGTTGCGTATTCTGCTGTTAAATCTAAATTAGTAAAGTTTGCTGTAATATCACCTGCTGGTGCTGTTAGATAATGAACGTGTCCTGTTGAACAATCTAATGCTGTAACTCCTGTAGCACCGTTGGTTGTAGCAAACTTTTCTCTAACACCTTTTTCTATCTGTATGCCACCTGCTGTTGTGTTTAAAACTGCTGTGTTTGTGTGATAAAGTGTAGCAATACCGTTTGCGGCTGATATAGCAGTATTTGCCAATGCGCCATCTTGTATTCTAACAGTTGGACCGCTTATGATTAAAGTGCCTGTGTTGTTATCGATGTTACCTGTTGTGCCACTGTGATATATTCTCATATCATTATCAGTGCCAAACCTAACTTCCTCATTATCGTCAAGGTCAATAGGTTTAGTAAGTCCTGATGAGTCTAATGCTGTAATTGTTGCACCAGTAAAGTCTACACTTGTTGCACCTGTAAAGTCAACTGCACCTGTTGGAGCCATATTGTTTAATGTTGCCGCATCTGTAATGCCATAACCAACAAGTGTAGTTGGTGTGCTAGTTAAATCACCAAATGCAACACTTGCCAAATAGTCAGTTCCTGCAACTGCCGCTGATATATTACCTGCACCATCTGCTTTTACTATTCCTGTGATTGCACCTACTACTGGGTCTGTTTCTGTGTAACTTGTTAAGTATGAACTTAAATCTGGTGGAGTAAATGTAAATGCACCTGTTAAATTATTATATGCTAGTGCGGCTGTGCCTGCACTTGCTGTTGATACACTTAATCCTGTAAGAGCAACTGCGTCTGTAATTCCATAACCTGCTAATGTGGTTGGTGTTGATGTTAGATCTGAAAATGCACCTCCAAAATAGTTCGGTGCTGTCCATCCATAGCCTATTGCTGTTTTTGTAACAACATCTCCTGTGTTACCACCTGCTAATAGATCTCCAATATCGTTTGGAATTATACTAGTTGTATCTGTTAAATCACTTACGTCTGCTGGAATAATATTCGTTGTATCTGTTAAATCACTTACATCTGCTGGAATTAAACTTCCGTTATCTGTTAAATCGCCTATGTCTGTTGCAGTTGCATTTTTCCATACACCGCCTACATACATTTCTAAATTATTTGAATCAGTGTTAAAAATTAATGAACCGTCTGACAGGCCAGCTAAACCGTCTCTCGCGACTGTGTCATAGTCTGGTGGAACAATTTTTGCAAATTCGTTTACAGTTAGTGTTCCATTTACAAAAAGTTGTGAACTGCTGTGTCCTATTTGTACATCACCACTTGCTACATCATATCCTATTTGTATGTCTTGTCCTGCTGTTTTTAGTTGTATTGAACTATCGCTGTATATCACTGTACCATTGTTAGATACTTGAACATAATCTTGTGCAGATACGTGTTGCATTGTCACTGTGGTTCCAGCTTCAATTACAACATTGTCTGCTGTTGCTTCTATTTCAATATCTCCTGTAGGCCTTGTCCAAGTAGAACTTTCAATAGGACCAACAACTTTACTGTTGTTACCATCAACAAGCATTGTACTGTCAGTACCGCTTACAGTACCTATAATATCACTTGTGATAGTTCCACCACCAAAGTTTACACTGTTAAGCTGTTTTACATCACTGTAAACTTCATCAAAGTTTTCGTTTATTTTCCTAAACGCTGTGCGTAATGGATCGCCATCACCTTTGTTAGCACTAGTTCCTATGTTTACTACTTGTTTAGTCATTACACTTTCCCCACAACTATTTCAATTGTTCCTTTGCCATCGCCTTCTTTAGCTTCTAGTGCTTTACCAATAACACTTCCTATACCAGGATTGTTATTAGCTATTGCATAACCTTCAATAGCACTTGCTACAAGCATGTCACCCGGATTAACATTTCCGATTACTTTACATTTTACTCGTCCTGTTAGTGCTACAGGTGTTACGTAATCACCTTGCAATTCACTGTTCATTAAGTATGCAGGATTTTCTGAAACTACTCCGAACACTCTTGTATCACCTTTGGTTGTAGTAGAAGTAACTTCTTTTGTTCCTCCTAGTACAACAACAGTTCCTATTTCATATTCAGCATCTGCTAGATAGTTTTCTGCCAAGTCAGCATAACGAGCTTTAGTTGCAGTACCATCAAATACACTTGCATATACTGTGTTATATCTTAAAGGTGAGCCGCCGCCCTGTCCAATGTTGTATACATTATCAACATCAGGAACAACTCCTACGTTACTAAATTTAAATGGCGCTTTAGTTGCGGCCGCATCTGCAACCAATAAACTAATTTCACCTGCATTTGTTTTACCAGTACCAGCACCTATTGCTATACCTGTTGAACCTGTGCCTTTTTCGTTTGCCGCTTCAATAAATTGTGTGTAAATCCAATCTGAACTTAAACGTCCTGCATTGTTAAAAGTTGAATTTGTTTGTAGTGTACTTTGTGTATTTGCACCACTATTATCAATATCAATACTTGCCGCAAATTCAGCTGTAATTGCACTAGTACCAGTTGCTTCAAAAATTTGAGCACCACCTGGTGTAAGCATTTCAATTGTTGTTGCCGCGCCTGACTTAGGTTGTAAAATAGTATAAGAATCATTAGCACCAACTATTAAACCAGTTGTTCTAATTTTTCCATCGCTTTTTGTCATTACTAAACTATCACTACCGCCAGTTGTAGTAATTGGAACTTCTGTTGGAGTAGCACTTGCACCACTTATATTACCTAGTGCAGTAAGGTTAGCAATCTCTTGTATGTCAGCTAAGTCGACTGCACCACCTTTAAGTGTAACCCAGCCGTCAGTTACATCAAAGTCGTCACTATCAAAACTTGCAAGTCCTAGATCTGCTTGAGCAATACCAACTGCATCTGCTCTAGTAGTTGCCGCGTTCATTGCAAGTTTACTTTGTAGTATTCCTGCATCACTCTTAACATCAGCATTTACTATAGTGTCGTCTTTAATCATATATCCTACACTATAGTGATCGCTTTGCGTAGAAGTTATAAACTCAATTTGACTTGTTCCATCATCTCTACCGTTGGCATGTTCTAGCAACGGAGCAACATCTGCTTGATCACAAATTGGAACAGTTGTATTACCTGTGGCACCAGATACAGTTACACTTGTAATAGCACCATTTCCGTCAACTGTTGCAATAGTAATAGTTGCATCGTTTGCAGGAGTAGCACCACCTAATAAAGTTCCTGGTACAGTAAATGTTTCAGTGGCATCATAACCAGTACCTGCATTTGTTATGAGTTCAACATCGTATGCTAAACCTTTACTAACCCAGAATGCCGCGTCAATACCGTTACCACCTACTTCAGCGTTATAAGTTATACCTGGCGATGACAATGCTCTAATAAGAGTTTTTTGTGTTACTGCACCGCTTCCACTAAAAGCACTACCGCCAAATATTTCATTATAGGTTACTCTAATTGCATTACCTACAACAGCGTCTACAATAGTTTCAACTCTTTGAACCCAACCCTTAGCACTTCCTGCTTCAATAATACTACCTTGGAAGGTTGTATCAAACGGTCCATCTTGTATAGTAGAAGAATCTAAAAGTAAAATTTTGTTTCCTGTATAGTGTAAAAGTTGTCCACTGTAATAATCTCTATCAGGTATTGCACTATCTGAAGCAGGTTTTCTAACCATTACATCGCGTAATAAGTCTAAACTGTTTGAACTAGATGCTACTTGATCAACATAGTTTTTGTTTGCCGCATCTGATCCTTGATCTGGAGCACTTACGTTAACAATTCTATTACTACCTAGGTTTAAATTTCCTACCATTGCGGCATGGCCATCTCTAGCAATAGCACCACCACCAATAATATTACCAATAGCAACACCGTTGTGATCCCAACCTAAACGTCTGTTTACATAACCACGTACAGCGTTTTGTGTAGGGACAATGTCTGAAGCATTTTGAGTCATACCATCGTCTGTACTAAATTCAGCAACGACAACACCTCGTTTAAATCCAATACCATCTAAGTTAGATAGCGCAATACTACCTGCAAAAGTAACTGTACCAGTACCTTGGTCAACTGTAAAGAATCTACCTACACGGAAGAAACCATCTTGGTCAGTTGACACGTAGAACACACGTCCCTTACTACGTTCTTGAACTTCGTAGGATTGGTTGTTCTGTCTACCTTGTCCTAATAGTACTGTTGGATAGTTTGTTTGGTTATAAGATCCTGTACCAATATCTAAGAAGTCGTGTCCTGTAGCTCTTGTCAAAGAAATTTGAATTGTAATATCACCAGGCGCATCTTTAAGTAAGCCAACACGTATAGTCAATGCTTGTGTACCAGATAAGTTCACAGGACTATGTAAGCCTCTTGCGTTTCCTGTTTTGTTTAGATCAATATAACCACTTGGAGTATATGGATCCATCACGTCAAAGAATTTTAGGATTGCGTAGCCTGATCTTGGTATATAGTCTGTAACCATATGGGTCTTACCGTTCCATGTAAAGCCCATTCCGCCTCTACGCAAACGTGCAACGTCTTGAACATCTGTAATAGGTTCAATAGCAATACCAACATCGCCTTTTGTATCACCTAGTGTTGTGCCGCCAAACCCTGGTTCAACAACAACATTTGTATATGTTTCATCTACAATACATCTTACATAATCAAATGTAGAATCAAGACCCATTAAAATTTGATTATCAGTAGGTAAATCTTCTCCAGTTGATTCTGTTGTTGTAAATGTTGTTGTTCTATAGGTATAGCCGTCTTTTTCATCAAACTCAAATGCTGTACTTGGACGTATTGTTAATCTATTTGTATCAAGGACATTGTCCATTACAAAAACTTGGTTTTGTCTGTAGTCAATTAAATGACCTTCTTCTAGTTGTTCTACAAGTCCGTCATTACTATATCCTGCTGTAGCAGTACTAAAGTTAACTTTGTAAACTTGTCCATCAAAGATCGGTGTGTCTGCTGTAGGCACTATAGTACCTGTAGTTGTTACAGTTTTTATTTGACCATTTGTGTCTACAGTGTCTACTGTGATAGTTGCATCATTAGTACTACTAGCACCATCTAGATTAATACCATCTACAACAAATGTATCACCAACTGTATAGTTAATACCACCATTTCTAATGATTGCTACATAGTCGCCTGTTCCTGTACTATCTTTGTTTGAAAGTATTTTTTGAATGTCAAATTCTGCATTAGTACCTGTTGCTGTTGGTGTAAATGGTACATCAATATGTCCGTCTACTCTAAAATCTTTTACTAGGTTGATACTAGAAGCTTCATATCTGGCAATAGTACCATTTGTGTGCAGGATATTAAGTTCACCTCTGTTCTGTGGTTTTGATTCAAAATCAAATACATAGATGTTAATTTGTTCTGCATCTGCTCGTAAACTTGGGTTACTTACATCAACTGGTTGTCCTAGGTTAGTACTTCCGTTTAATATTACATCAGCATTTATATCAAACAATCCACCTGACACATCTTTAAGATATAATTTTTTACCTGCTGTTTCAAAAACTACTGTACCTGTTGCAGATCCTTGTGTTACTTGGTGTCCTTTTTCCGCAATAGCAGGAACGCTTCCAATTGCTGTACTAAATTCTAATATTGTTTCGGCTAAAGCAATCTTAGCTGGTTTAACCATATTATCACGTAGTGTTACAGCATCTGGAATTTCATTTGGATCTGAACCGTTTGCAACTAGACCGTATTCACCATATGCGTTAGAACCATTAAGTGATCTAATTTCACCACCATTGTTAGCGTAGTATGCTGTCCAACAATAGTAAGTAAACTGTGACACCATTTCTGATAAGCCACCGTTGTTAACAATTAATCCGTATCCTAAGTCGTTAACTTGTGTAAAGTCGTTACCTAGCATTGATCTTGCACCAGCTGTCTGTACAGTGATTTCAACTTTGTTTATCGCACTGACTGTATCTAAATCAACAGAACCATATACAGTGCCTGTAAAACCTTGTCCTACACCGAGTGAATCTTTGTTAGAACTTTGATCAAGAATTAATTCAGCTGTACCAGTTACCTGGTCCCAATTTCTTACAGCATTGACTTGGAAACGTCTACCTTCCATATAGAATGGAGCAGGTACTTGAGGCTTTCTAACATACAAACCTTGTCCTGCTTGTGACTCAACTTGTAGTGTAAAATTATCTGTCTTGCCTACAACGTCCATTGGAACGTTACCAGTAAACGCATCAACAAGCATACCACCTCTAAATGCTTGTCTGTTTAGAGATTGTGAAAAACTTGAACCTGTTTGACAATAAGGAGATTTAGTTAATACTTGTCCATCTGGATCAAGTACCATCATAAATCCGCCATGTCCTGTAACACTCAAGTTTCTAACAATAGTACCATCATTACAAAGGAAAACGTCAATACCGTCTTTGTTATTTTTTGGAGGATTATAACCTGCATTGAAAGCAAAGGTTACACAATCAACTAGGTTATTAACCTCTGTAAGTGATTGTGTTTCAGAAGTTAACCTAGTATCAATTATTTGATCAACACCTGATTGTAAACTAGTGTAGGCAGTATTTTGTAGCACTGTGTTAGCAACAGTTTTAATTTGATTAATTGCCGCTACTGTTTCATCTTCTTGTCCTGCAACAGCACCTGCATAATAAAAACCCTGATTCTTTAAACTTGCTCTGCGTCCGCCATAATCTAGATCTTCTGCAATACCTTCTACGATAAGTTTTGTATCTCTCAAACATTTAGTTTGATCGTATACAAACCCAGAAGTAAATGGTGCAATATTACCAGCAACTTGAGCATTTATCCAAGCAATAATTTCTGCACCAATATAGTCTACATTATACGTTAAAAGTTTTGATGCTTGTTTATATCCACCTGCGTTGGTTGCACCAAAGTTACCTACGTTAACATCTTGTGCTGGATTAACTAGATAGTGTCTACCAAACCAACCTACTGGGTTACCTGTTAGCGGATCAACATATCTTGTACCACCTGTTGGTAAGTTAGGATCAGCTACTCCAGTGACACTGTTTGAATCACCTCTTAGGCCATCGAATTCTTCATCTCTATAAAAATATGTATTAGCCCAAGGAGATTGTGATACTCTGTTTGCTGGTCTTATAATCACACGTCTAAATTCATCACCTTTGATAGATACGTTAGCAGGAAGTTTAATCGGAAAGTCTTCAAAATAAGTTCCTGATTCAACTCGCAAACTAATTTGGTTAAATTTAATAGTATTTGCATATTCAAGACCTTCACCTACTTTAAATTCTGTAGGTTCTAAAAGTTGAAGTTCAATAATATCTGTATTTGCTGGATTAGTAGGATTTAGATCTTCACTTAGATACTCAATTACTCTACCAATTGCCCCTGATTCTTTACCTCTTACAACCTTACCTGGTAACAAGTCTGTGTTGTCTGGATCACCTTGGTCAATATATCCATTAATTGAACCGTTAGGTACAGTGAGTTTGTAGGTGCTACCATCAATAATATCAGGAGCTGAAAATGCACTTCCGTCAGTGATTAGATCAGTAATTATATCATACTTGCTACCAATTTGTGATCTAGAAGTTGCGTCAACAGTCAAACTAATATTAATATATTGTGTATAAAGAGTTTGATAACTTGTTGAAGGTGCAGTATTTTGTAATATTAAATCTGTTAATTGTTTTGCAAAAGTAATTGCCGCAAGTGTTTCAGTTGCTTGTGTAGTAGCGGCCGCTACAGCACTAGCATTTGCATAATATCTGATACCAGCTCTACGTGATAAAAAGTTTGCGTTGTTACCTGATAGAACATCAAGTTTAACAGCATCAATAATTAGTCCTACATCTCGTTTACATATTTCTTGATTATAAACAAAGTTAGGAAATGTAGTGTTAACATATTCAATAGTTTCTTCTTGAATGAATTTTTTGTTGTTGTCAATTAACTGTCTTAGATTTCCTCTACCTGCAGGTATTGTTTTTACATCAGCAGTTGTAACAGTAACAGGCACTGTAAATCCTGTGTGCGTAATTGTTTGTGCATAGTTACCTAATTCAAATTTGGATGCTAATTGTAATTCTTCAGCTTTTCTTGCCGCGGCACCTATACTTGCAAAAGCGTAACTTGGAGATCTACCAGCTTTACCTGGAGAAGTAGTTGCTCTTCTATCATCTCCTGATGTTGAAACATACAAGTTACTAACAGATGTAGATTCAGCTTGATCGACATATAATTTTGTTGCTACCTGTAAATCGTCTGCAGATAATGCAGGAGTACCTGCTAGTGCGCCTGGATGATCATGTGCATACAAAGGCCCAGTCATCCTGTCACCTTGTCTACGAACTACAGCTTTTCTTGGAAGTGCTTCGCTAGTTAGATAGAAACCTTCCATGTTGATATCATACTGTTGGTCTGTAATAAAGTGCGTACCTGCCGCAACTGAACCTGTTATTGCAATAGGATTTGCATTAGCAATAGCATCTGCCGAATTGGCGTGCATACTCAACGTATTATTGTCTACTACTCTAATGTAGTAGATATTGTCTGCAACAAGACCAGTTAAAGCAGTTCCTGTTGTTGTGTATTTGTAAGCAACACCGTTACTTGCTCTATCAAGTCCATGACTGGAAATCTGTATATTTTGTGTGCTTGTTACACCTGTAAGTTCTAACGTATATTCAGAAGCATCTGCTGGTTCGTCTCTAACACCGCCCATTTTTCCAGGTTGCATTGCTTTTGCATAACGTTGGTCATTATATTCTTTATCTGGAACTAAATCATGTATAGTGTAATTTCCACCATACTTTGTTGTAAATTCTGATGCCGCAGTATCTGTAATAGCGACATTACCAATTGAGTAACCATCTGCGTTAAGGTGTCCTGCTAGTTGTGGGTCTGGGTCACCTTGTATTTTTGTTCTACCTGCTTGAACTAAAAGTTTTCCACCTAGTGTAACATTAAAAACTATTGTGTCGTCTAGTGCGTTACCAGTAAGAGCTCCATCTGAAACTAATTCTAAAAATTCAATACCATCTTCTGCACTTTTTACTGCTAAAATTTTATTAGCATTTCCAGTGTAGTCTCCAGGTACATCACTTAGTGTAGTGAAAGTAATCTGACCTCCAATACCAAATACAGCATAAACCTCTCTAAAGTTTTCGTTTACTTTACGAAAGGATTCGCGTATACTATCACCGGTACCGTCGTTACCTTCAACACCAATATCAATTATTTCTCTTGCCATTTCTTACTCCAATTAAGCAGGTATTTGTAATTTGTCCATATCAAAATTCACACTAACTCCGCAACCGCATGAACTTTTTGCATTAGGGTTAATAATATCAAACATACTGCCAAACACTTCTTCTTTATAATCTAAAGTTGTTCCTATTAAGAACATTATGCTATGTGAACCTATAACTAGTCTACCTTCACCAGTTTCTATAATCTCGTCATCAAACTCTTTGCTATCAGTAAAACCCCATTCATATTCAAAACCTGCACATCCTCCACCTTTTAAATTAAGGCTAACAGCCCATACGTCTTTTTCTTTGCATAATTTGTTGATTTTATCTTTAGCAGATTGTGTAAGTGTCATAACAGCCATATTTTCACCCTTTGTCTAATATATTTATCGTTACTTTTTATAAACTTAATGTAAATATACTTATGTTCTTAGAAATTTATAAGGTTAAAGCCCGGTATACACGCAAAAGTAAAACAGGAATTGAGCATGAATATTTTAGGGTGAAACAGTTTGTAAAGCTGGTATGTGATTGCTGTCAAGGTCAATTTACTAGGCCTAAAGGCAATATGGATCCTAAACGCCTAAATAACAATTATTTTCATGTTTGTGATAGATGTGATAGTAAAAGATTTGCACAAAAGAAAGGTGTAGAGCAAAAACAAAAGTGGAACTACTCAGCAAGCAGTTCCACCCCAATTAATAAATTATAATTTTAGTCTTCTTTTTTCCATATAGTCCAAGCGCCATAAGCAATCGCGAGTCCTGCCGCAATTTTAGCTAAAGGTGCTAAGAACAATACCATAAGCCCTAAAACAATCAAAGCCGCTCCATCCCAAGATGTACGCTCTTTAACACGACTGTCAATCCATTTTTTAATCATAATATTCTCCTATAAAATTCCGTTATGCTTTATTTCATTTAACGGTAGTACATTACCCATCTCATCAGTAATGATCTCTCCATTTATGGAACCTGCCATAACTTTCCGACCAGCGGAATTAACATAAAGAGTTGGTTTAATCTCGTCACCGTCAATCATTCTCTTTACGTTATGAGGCTTAGGTCTTCCTGTTGAAGCCTTGTATCCTGCCATAAATCTCCTTGTTGTTTATATTTATTGTAATGATCCAGCAATTTAATACTTGCCAAATTCTTTGCCTTACTTTCTACCATAATATCTGCATAATCTAAAAAGGATAAAGCCCAATCATTAACAGCATCATTCCACATAAAGTCTGAATGTGCTCTAAGTTTTGCTTTTTTGTATCCTGACTCTAGTAATGTAGTCATATCAGGTTTTTTATCTTTAGGAAAATTTACTAGTACATCTTCACGTGAAACAGAGTAGTGTATAACAGGACGTACACCACGCCAACTTTCTATTACACGAGAATATCTATCGTCGGTTGGTAAAATATATTCGCCTTCACGGCACCAGTGATGGTGTATGTCAAGAACGAGTGCGACGTGGTCGGCAAGTTCGAGGCTGTGTTCAAGTCCCCACTTGTTTTCGTCGTTTTCGATTGTGATGGTGTTTCTCGCTTCTGGCGATAATCTTGGTAAGGCTTCAAGGATGCCTTGTGGACCCTTTCTACCAGAAATGTGGACGTTGTTTTTAAAGTCTTGGAACTGTTTACCGTATCCCATCCACCGTATGACATCGGTGTGATATTCAAATTCTTCTATGCTCCTCTCTACTATTTCTTCACTATCTGAAGCAAGGACTGTAAATTGGCCTGGGTGCATTGAGAGTCTAACATCCAAGCGTCTGGCTGTTTCGCCGACTGGCGCAAATTCTTTTTCGCAGTACGCAACCACATCTGGCAAGCGCCAAAAATAAGACCAAGTAGGCTCGGTATAAACAGGAAGTACATCGCTACCCAGTCTGACCATTCTAAGCTCAGGGGGAAGATTTCCAACATATTCAATCAACCTTTTGTATGACGCAATATTGTGGACCATAATATCCCACAAGCGTTCTTCAGCAACTTCACGTGTTTGTCTGTTAAGCCACTGCACTGTTGTACTACGAGTATTTAGCGGTCGTTGTATTTCTTCAAGTAACTTTTTTTTCTGTGTTTGATCATAGTGCATGAACTTACATGCGAAACCAATACGTTTTTGTTGTGCTTTCAAAAAATCACCTGCTGTTGTAAATTTTAAATCCATTACTTATAATTGCCATTTCTATCATAATGCTTACTGTTATATAATGCATAATCAATACTTATTATATAACCATTTCCTTGTAAAGTCAAGAGCTTATACCAATAAAAAAAGTCCTTTAATCTATCCATATCTAGTGTTAAAACTTACAGTCACTCTATTTTCTGTTGTATTTTCATCTGTAAAGTGTTCCAACCAACTAGGAAAAAGTATAAGTTCTCCTTGTTTACATTCTATGCTTTGATTAGCCATATTATATTCATTTTCTGTAACTAAAAATTCATTCATTCTATAAGGTGTAATTGGAGACCTAAATAACAGGCTACAACTTCCTTCGTCTGCTATTGGATAAAACGCACCACTTACAACACTTAGTTCATGTCTATGAGGTTTTACTGCACCTCCTACGCCAACTTTATTCATCCAACTGTTAGTAATGTGAACTTGTTTCAATCCATAGTGTTTAGTGTATTCATCAATACAACCTTGTAATGTATCTTTGAACTCTCTAAGCAACATATGATTTAACCAAACGTTGTCAGTTCTTTCATCATAAGAACTTTCACTGTTCCGCATAATAAGGTGACTTCCTGTTTTTGTTTTTTCAACTACATCTAATACCCTATTGTAATGAGGATGATCAGATAAATCAAAAGTCATTATAAGAGTTGGAAAGACAGCATGTTTCTTTTGCTCGATAAACATTACAGCATCCTATACTTTGGGTAATCAGTATTAAACCCAATTGTAATTCTATCATCACAGTCAATTGGAGGAACAAAGTGTTCTAACCAACTTGGATATAAAAGCAAATCACCTTGTTCAACTGTTTCTAAATGAGCATAACTGTAGCTTTCGTTTCGTGCATTAACTTTTTCATACATTCTATATGGAATAGTAGGATTACTAAATGCAAGTCCGTGACTTCCTTTGGGTGCTTTCACAAATAATGTTCCGCTTATTACACTTCCTTCGTGTCTATGTCTTTGTACTCTACTACCTTTGTTCATAATATTAAACCAGCTGTCATTTAATTCTAAAGGTTCAATACTGTTATAATAGCAATAGTTTTGAACACACGCATGGATCATACTTTGTAGTTCTTCAAATTGACCTAACAAGAAAACACGTTCTCTCCAATTTTCTCTATATACACTAGTTACATCACCTTCGTGAATTTCTAGCTCACTACTTCCTTCAAAATCTTTTAGATTTTGAATAAGAGTATCCCAATGTTGGTATTCATCTTTACATTGGAACTTCATTATATTAATAGGAAATAATTCTATTAATTTTTTCTTTATTCCTGGCGTACTCATTTCCAATTCTCCTTACACCAATTGTCTACACAGTTATGTGGATTAGGTTCGCCATGAAATACTGCAATGTTTGTGTTAGGAAGTATGTCAGGTTCTCCTGGTGTAACAAAGTTTCTTACACCGTCAATTCTATTCATAGGTGCTTTTTTACGCATTTCCCATTTATAACTTTGTATCCAATCTTCTGGCCAAAATACGAAATCCTTTTTAACCATATGATACAACCAATCTTGATCTCCGTGGAATTTTTTTGTATATTGTTCTGGTGCTTTCATAAATTCTTTGTATACATAAGGCATACTACCTATCTGCAATCTAAACACACTACTATTCATTTTATTCCAACCAGGCGCATTAATTCTATTGAAATCTCTAATGACGCAAAACTTACCTGGGTGATATGTAAAAAGATTATCTATGTTCCTAAATACAATAACATCTAGATCTAAATACAATAATGTTCCTTCAAACGGAATATCAGGATTGAAAAATCCTGGTTTATACCACCAACCAGACACATTAGGAAATTTCATTAATGGATGTACAATAATATCAGGATGTAAATTTGCGCCGTTTTCAGTAAAGCATACAAATTTAAAAGGTAGTGTTAGATTTCTTTTTACCATACTATAAAGAGTGTTAACGTAATCTGAACTATACTTGTTTCCATGTTTTAAACATGCAACGTATCTATTGCAATCTGGTTCAAACCCAACTGCCCATCTATCTTCGTCTTTGATAGGAACAGCTGGACTAACAGGTTGAGGTGTTTGTACTTGTACTGGTTGTTCTGTAGGTTTTTCAACCTTAGTAGTATTAACTGGTTCTTTAACTCCGGTTGCTTTTTCTCTTGCTTTACGTATTTTACGTTGTTGTTTAGTTTCACCAGGATAATACTTTTTAACCATTTATACATTAAGCCTCATAAATTGCACTATTAGCACCATGCTCTGCACATTCTACTTTTACGCAATAACAACGATTGTTTGTTGCTTCACGTATAAGTTTGTCTGCAAAATTAAATGCATGTTCTGCAAATTTTTCTGCACCCACACCATCGAATTCTCTTACTTCGCACAAGTCTTTATCTTGCAAATCATAAAAGTCTTGTTTGTGTGGATCATTTATGTCTACACAAGTTTTGTGATCGAAACTATCTTCAAGCCATGCTTTCAAAGGTTTTAGTCCACCAAAGTCTACTGCCCAATTTTTGTTGTCTAAATGATCACAACCGAATGTAAATGTAAACGCTAGACTGTAACCGTGTAGCAGATGGCAGTGTGAATGATCTGCATTAGGTTGACGGAACACTGCTGATAAACCAATATTGTGTCCGTAATGTTTTGTACTATAATGTTTTGCCATAATTATCTCCTATAAGTATGGCGGCAGAATTAGAAGGGATGACGCCAAGTCCTATTGTTTTATATTACACGATATTACTTATAAAGTCAAGTGAAACATTTGGTTTAATCCAGGCTTCTGGTAAATTCCAGTCCGTTTCTTGGTAAATTTTGAATTTTTTTGTTGGATAGATTTCAAAAAGTTTACCTATTTGGTATATCCAATATCGAGGATCGATTGCATGATGATCACTAGAATTATAATTTTTTGAATCTTTATAGATGTTGTTTACATTTTTATTTTTACTGTAAAGATCAAATCCTATTAGATTTATTGTATCACTTAAATTACAAGCTACAAGAACTGCATATGGTCCGCTACCCCAATGAAAAGGTTCGTCTGGCCTTTGCGTTCCTTTATAGGGTAAGTCAGGAACTGTGTTAGTATTTGGATATGCTTTGAATTCGTCAAACCAATCTTTTCTAGTATACAGTTTAGCTTGGTATTTGTTTGTAATAGCTTCACGCATCATTTTTCTATCTACACATACCAAATGGTCAACACTAAAATCACGTAGGATAGCATTACATCCTACTTTAGTATCTTCTATTGAATCTATATTGATATTACTACGGCTTTCACCGTTTCCAATTACTAGCATAAATTTATTTATTAGGTTTTATATCGCCGACTTCTTTACTAATAAATTTAAATTCTTCTCTTACTTCACCTAAATTTTTGCTTGCTCTATGTAATGTGTTTACTAAATGTCTTATAGTGTATATAGTCCAAAACCACCAAATTACTGCTGTGGTAGCAAACATTGCTAGTCCTGTCCAGAATGCTTGTTTATAATCAATAATTTTAAAACACATCAATCCAACAGCAAACACTACAAATACGATTGGTACGAATCGTGCTAACCTATCCCAACGTTCTACTTGCTTTTCTATTTTTAAAGTTTTTGCCTCTTCTTCTGTCATCTTTATTGCCTCCTTGACTCAAATTTTGAGCAAAGATATTTAATCCTTTTTTGTGGGTAATTCTATGATGCTATTAAGCCGAAAGGTTTCCATAATCCAGGAGTACCCTCACGTATGCATATCCAACCTACATAGCCTGTAGGAGTTGGATTACTATTCCAAACTATATCTCCAGTATTGTAAATGCCATTGTCAGGAATAGCTGTTCCTGACTGCATCTTTTTACCTTCAATTTTAATTGGACCCGAAGTTGATATACTTACATCTGAATCTAAATTAGTTGTACCTACTCCTAATTTTCCATGTATGTTTACAACTGCATTGCCTGCGCCCTGTGTTCCTACTACGATATTACCATTAGCTTTAACTACTAATCTTGTTGTATCATCTGTAATAATATGTAAATCGCTATTGGTCCAATTTCCTAATCTTATACCTGCATCAGACTCACTGTCTATAATAAATTCAGCATCTAAATTTGCAACACTTATTGTACCGTTAGGCGCTTCTGTGCCTAGTCCTAATCTATTTGCACTTGCTTCCCAAAACAAAAAGTCATCAAACTGTACATTTCCATTTACTTCTAGTCTTTCTAATATGCCTAAGCTAGAAAGATTACTATTTGTAACACTTGCTCCTAGTCCGTTTTCAGATAGGACTGGAACTCCGCCAATTGAAAATTCTCTACCTCTTTGTAGATCTAAATTCTCTGTACTAAAAAGTCTATGTGGATTTTCATGGTAAACAAATTGCCTTGTGTAATCTGCACTTCTCCATTGTAATCCTTTTCCTGCTACAGAATCTCCTACAAACTCTAAACTTTCTGCTCTTTCTGCTCTTATGTCCGCAGTAAGTTCATTAACATGCAGTTTGTTTGCTGTTAGATCTCCATCTACTGTAAGATTACCTGCTACTGTAGTATCACCTATTAAAGTATCAGTATCAATTGCATCTACAGTAATACCGTCATCGTTTAAAAGCAACACCATTGTAGTTGCTTGATCGCTGATACCTGTACTAGAAAAATTTGTAATTAAACCACCGTGGATTTTGTTTCCACTAATACTACGGTCATTTATAATTGGTGCTGGCGCTGGTGCAGATGTTAAATCTACAATAGCTTTTCCAAGCGAATCTAATGATTTGTTAAGATCTTCTGTGCTCATGTAAGTATTTATCAGTTTACTTTAAGAAGCACTGTGTCTGGATTACAACGTCCGTTAAGTTTAGTATCTGTAGTTTTTATGTCATCTAAAAACTTACGTAATTTTACTTTACCAGCATCTTTAAACTGTTGCAACTGTTCTGCTGGTTTACGCAGTGTTTTTTGAATACTTAATTTTTCATCAAAACCTTGAATTGTAGTGCCTTTTACAGTCAATCCTGTACCGTCTCTTTGTTGTCCTAATGGATCTATATTACTAGCAACATACTTTCCAATTTTTCTTGTTTTAACATTGAATACCCATAGCTCATTTGCCTTAATAATATTTTCAGGTGGAATACTTGTAATTTGGAATTTGTTATCAACCTTCAAATACTTCAATTTTTCTACAAGTTTTGTAGCACTTTTAGGTTTTCTCTTAGGTGGTTTTCTATTTGCTTTTGCTTTATCAACAACAAATTCTAACTCTTTTACAATACTGTTGATTGCTTCTGTGTATTTTTTAATATCGCTCTTTTTAAGATGGCTATATCCTTCTTTGAGCTGTTCCCATAAATCTGCTTCAACTTCGCCCATTTTGGCAAGTTGTCCTTTTGTAGGCATACGTTCTAGTTCTTTGTAATCATCTAGAAGCCTATCGTACATTGGAATCATTTTACGTGCATGTGCGCCTGTAACATTTTTTTCTGTGAAGTGTTTTTTAAAATCAAATGCTTTAGGATCAAAAGTATCAGCATCAATGATATAACCTTCAAGCCATTCGTCAATGCCTTCACACATTGCATATGCTTGCACTAATATACGTTCTTGTATGCTAAGTGGAGGGACTTCTTTTGCTTTCTTTTCTGCTACTTCTTTTCTATCCTCAACTACTGTGGCTCCTTCTTTAAGTGCCATTTCAATTCTTTGTCTTATAAATTTACTAGCTGGTTGAACTTGACCAGTTGTACCAGGAAGTGTTTGCCAGTATTCATTTTCCTTGCCATTAAAATCTGGCATTCCAGCAAGAAGCATTTTACAATTAATAGCCGCTGTTACACTTATACTATGTGGCGGAGCCGCCTTAGCTAATTTAATTTGTGCAGGAGTATACTCTTGTGTTTTCATCCAATCAAAAACACTAGGCCACAAATCTGCAGGCTTATAATTTTCATAATACCATGCATGAGTACTTTGTTTGAATCTATGATATTTTTGGCCATCCCAATCTTCCCAACCGTCCCAACTAGGTGCAATAAGTTTTGCTCCACGTTTTACTCGAGGTGCGGCTCTCGGTGCTTTCTTTTTAACTTTGGGTAATGCCATGATGTTCTCCTACCAACTATATGTCACTATATAGTCAGAAAATTTAAAAGTCAATGATTATTGGAATTTTTTCTTAGAATGAAATAGTTTTTTATAGGTTTGACCTTCTTTTAACTCAGTTTCTAATTGCTCTATTAGTATATTATGAGTCCATTCATCTCTTTTGAATGGAATAATTTGCATCAAAGGATCACCTTTGTTAATAGTAATAGTTCTATTGTGCAAAGAATATCCCGGAAATTCTACTGGTAGATCATGCTTATCAGTGTCTACTATTGCTGGAAATAAGTGTAAGTCAGGATTAAAAAAGAAAAAAGGCTGTACAAACAAGCAACTATATCCCGGAGGTGTTTTGACTATCCAAGGGTGTTTTATTTTTACCCAATGACGTTTAGTGCCTTCAATTGTTACAGGACACATCTTATGATGATGTACAGAAAGATCGTAATTGACATCACTGTTCCAATCAAAACTTTCAAAATTTCCTGGTTCACTTTTAGGATTCATTGTAAGTTCGTATGGATTAGGAATGATATATCCACTAGTAATAAAATCAGTAACAGGAGGACATTGTTTTATTGTTGGTATTGTAGGTCCTCCAGGATGAAGTTGTGTATCTTGTTTTAGTGTACGATACCAATCTGGAATAAGTTTTTTTGCAGGAACGATAGGTAACTTTTCTGCTACCTCTTTTTCTGCACAAATAAAATTAATATTCATTATATTTTTTCACCAGCTTCAAAACCTCTAAACGTTTTGAAACGTGGAAAGCGCAAACTGTATGTTTCACTATCTTGCGACTTTGTTCTAGCATCAGCTCTTATCTCAACTAACTGACCAATGAGATTAGAACGTTCAGCCCAGAACTGATCACGTTGAGCGTCAGTGAAGCCGCTCCCACAGTTAAGGCGATAATTGTATCCATCATCTTCTCCTTCTACGATTATGGCACCTAATCTACCTTCATTGCGTCCAGTGCCTTCTTCGACGTCAACTACATTTAAAGTTATTTCAATAAACGGTTTTGCTTTTAACCAGCTGTGTGTTCTTTTACATTCATAAGGTGCATTTGTATCTTTGATCATAACACCTTCGTATCCACCGTCTACAGCCGCTTTATTAAGCTCTACAAAGCGTTCTTGTCCTTCGGGTGTACTTAGATCCACATCTTCCCAATCAAGTGCTTGTACGTGCTTTAAAACGCTTGTATTCTGTTCTACCCAAGCTGTTACTGCTTGACTTCTAAACGACTGTGGTTTGTCCCAAATACCTTTTTGGAAGTCTGCAAGTGGACACATATCAAACAAGTGTAGCACTGCATCATCTGATTGCTTGCCGTCTTTACGATGTACTTGCTTCATAAGGTCTTGGAAGTTAGCACTCATAACTTCTCCATCTAGTACTAGATCATATGGAGCAGGTTTTGTTTTTAATACTTCTTCTATCTCTGCAATGATGTGACCAAAGTTATGAAATTGTTTTCCGTTACGGCTAAACATTTCTACTTTATTGCCACGGATGATTGTAATTACCCGTACACCATCTAGTTTAATTTCAATCTGCTTTTGACCTATCATTTTCTTTTCATGCTTGGCTGAGTCGTGAGCAAGTGGACATGTAAACACAGGAACAGTACCTGGTGCTACTTTGTTTACAGTTTTTTCGCTTACACCACAACGTAAGTCTTTGATAAGTATTCTGCGGTACCAACCGTTCCATTGTTCGGTTGTAGCAACACCCATTGCAAGTTCAATAGCATCACGAGCGGCGTGTCCTGTTAGTTCTCGATTTTGTAATTTTTCTGCAAGTTCTTTAAACACAGACCACGCAAGTCCTTGTCCAGTTAGCACGTCTGATCGTTCTGGTACTTGCTTCACACCAAATGTTACAAGAGGATCAAGAGCCATTGTAAGACCTTCAAAGAACTCTGGAAGTCCTTCGTCCATTGCTTCTAACAATAGTGCTTCTTTTGCAAGTCTAGAATTATCAGCTTCAAGTTTTTCAATAATTGTTTGTGGTTGTGTTCTCATTTTATCCCTCAAATTCCTCATTTATATATCGTTGTAATTCATGGTCTCCTACATTTTCAGGCAGTTCTTTTTTATAAAATAAACGATAACTGTCTGAACCGTACTTGCCAATACCGTATAACTCTGTTGCATCTTCTCCATCCCAGTCATCAAATTGCTCACTCATACGATATAGTCTTTGTGCTCTTACTCTACGCATACCTAGAGGAGCAATTACTTCTTCTATTTCATTTTTTGTAGCATGTAAAAATGCTTTGTGTGTAGGCCATTTAGAAAAAAATGCGGGCAACACAGCCTTAACTTGTTTTCTGCCTGTGCAGTTTAAACAAATTACGCCTACCATGTGTTGCCACACATTGTCTACTTGTTGTTGAACCATTAAGTCATCACGCATTTGGCAAATCCTCAATGTTCAAAGGAGTAAAATTAATCTGTTCTACGCTTACACATTTGTAAGGACCTTCTGGTGAAGGATTACTATGGATGTGTCCATGAACATTCAACATGCCTAAACCCCATCTATGAGTTTCAGCTAGTGTAGTTGGATGCAAAGGTGCGTGACTAAGGATTACTCCATGATCCTTTAGCTCTTTCCAAAGTTCTATAGTTTTGAAGTAGGGAGCTAAAAACTTTACATTATCGTGGTTACCTAATATCAAATGTTTTTTACCAGGTAACTTGGCAAAGTTTGCTTCTAACCATTCTACTTTGTTATGACCAAACAACACATCACCTAAGTGGTAAACAGTATCGTTAGGACCAACTGTATCGTTCCAGTTGTCCATCATGCATTGGTTCATATGATCTACACTGTCAAAAGTTCTAGGAGGCTTACCTGCATAATCTTTGAATGTAAGGATAGCTTCATGGTTGAAGTGTGTATCTGATATCAAAAATATGTTGCTCATAGTAGCCTCTGTTTGCCTATTATAGATATAATATAGCATATTAAATTTTGCTTGTCAATCACTTTTGGAAAAATTGGCTCTGGGGGAAGGACTCGAACCTTCACGCTAAATATATTGCAGTACATTCAGCACATGAGAAACAATCATGCGTGTCTACCTTTTCCACCACCCCAGA
>Ga0255743_10000243_pt1 | contig 49585 bp, 71 predicted proteins | sample 101ome_19_FD_179950 | JGI IMG/M metagenome (GOLD analysis project Ga0255743, IMG submission 179950) | Coastal salt marsh microbial communities from the Groves Creek Marsh, Skidaway Island, Georgia - 101405AT metaG (version 2) | ecosystem: Environmental > Aquatic > Marine > Intertidal zone >... | reverse complement strand
TGTCTTGCTGCTTCTTATCTTTGGAGCATCAGGTGCTGCCCTTACCTCTAACATTTATTTCCAAATTGCTATGGGATTGCTCATGGTTGGAGGACTATACTGGATGTATTTGGGTTATAAAACAAACCAAGGCAAGGGAGGGCTTTGGCGTAACATTAGAACAACTATCATTTATATATTATTATTTGGCGCAGGGTATGTCACAGCAGCCTATCAGACTCATGCTGTTTGGGCACCAGGGCCACATCACGAAGTTATTGAACAAGGAACAGAGATAATCGAATGAAAAAATTTATTATAGGTTTGGCGATGAGTGTAATGGCATCTGCAGGAATCTCTCATGCTCACGTCAAACATTTCACTGGCGTTGAGTTTGTCAATGCTTATGATGGAGATACGTTCACAGTCAATATTCCTGGAGTGCCTGATGTATTTGGCAGGCTCATCTCTGTTAGAGTCAGAGGTGTTGATGCGCCTGAGATCCGAGGACGTTGTACAGACGAACGATATCTAGCTATGAGAGCTCGTAACTGGGTTAGGGAAAAGATGTCCAACGCAAAAGAGATTGAGCTCACTGAGCCAGAACGAGGCAAGTATTTTAGAATTGTTGCTAGTGTAAAGGTAGATGGAATGGACCTTGGTATAGCATTACAAGAGCGTGGTTATGCTGTCAAATATACTGGCTCAGGCCCTAGGTATAATTGGTGTGAGATTGCTCAACGCAACGATTGACTAAATACTGAAAAGGAGATTTATAGTGGAAGCATTAGATAGGCTACAAGAGCTAGCAGGATTGGAAGAAGATGCTTATGCTTCTGAGAAAGCTAAAGGTTTATTCATTCAAGCTAATGTCAATGTCAAAAAACTAGAAGAGCTATTCAGAGAAGATAGCTTTTTACACCGCCATACTAAACGAGCTGGAGGAGAGACGAAAGAGTTTGATTTGGTATATAAATCTATTCAACATTTAAAAAGTGTATTATCACACGCAGAAGAAGCAGCACATATTCCAGATGAATCGCATAGAAGAGACAGGAGCAGTTGGTGAGACTAAATGAACTAGGCAGACTACGACAGCTAGCTGGATTAGAAACAACAGAGTCAGAACAGTCTGGCAGGGATTGGGACAAACGTTTCCAAGATTGGGAAGAGGTCCAATTTGATAGGGGATGGGAAGTAGAACACAACGACTCACCCCGTGGTTATGAAATGATCGTCACTCGAGACGATGGTAAGAAATTTATTGTTAGTATAAACCCAGGCGATGGCGGAACTATAGAATCAATGCAGGGAGGGAGAGGAAGAGCCTTTACTACATTTGAACCAGAAACTATCGCTGATATGATTGATTCAATGAAATAAGGAAAAACATGAAAGATCAAGACAAAAAACAAGGACCTGCAGATCCAGTCACAACGTATAGATACTCAGGCAAAGCTGAAATGAAAAGTGCTAAACTTGACTGTGACATTAGGACCCCACAAGTAGAAGCATTTGAGCGTGGCGGCGCACAAAAGCTAGAATCAGAATCATCCCTCAAAGTCCGCAAAGTAGAACGCATCCCCGAATTAGGTAATAAACTCTTCAAAGTCATTAGCTGACATGAGTCGTTGGAAACTATACTGTGGCGACAATTCTAAATTGTTGCGACAGTTTACGGACAACTCTATAGATGTGTGTATCACTGATCCACCTTATCAAATGAATATAGCCGAATGGGACGACGAGCTTCCAAGCTCAGAGCTATGGGCTGAAGTTCATCGTGTCCTCAAGCCTGGCGCTTGGTGCTTGTCCTTTTGTTCTCCTGAGCTATACCATCGTATGGCTACCTATATGGAGGATGGCGGGTTTATCATTCGCGATATGCTAACGTGGATCGTAACAACTAAAATGGCTAAAGCTAATAAACTAAAGCCCGCACACGAGCCCATAGCAGTAGCACAGAAGCCGATATCTGAAAGAACGATACGAGAGAATATAGAACGCTGGGGGACAGGGACTGTCTGTATAGAAGGCAATCGCATCCCGTGGAACACAAAGACTCCTACCTATGTGTCAGGTGGACATCAGCGCAGAGCTTTTGGCGGAGAGGTTGAGAAGTCCAAACGACAGACAACTCACAAAGTCAATGCTGATCCTAACGGCAGATATCCGTCAAACGTAGTAGGACTATTCGATCTATATGAGCATCAAAAGTATTTTTATGCCCCCCGTGTATCTCGGAAGGATCGAGGTGAGGATAACTCACATCCTACGCCCAAACCTGTAGATTTAATGGAGTGGCTTGTTCGTATCTATACTCCTGAGGGCAGAAGATGCGTCTTAGATCCATACTGTGGTAGTGGTAGCACGGGGGTTGCTGCCCTAAGTTGCAGGCATGACTTTGTTGGAATAGAGCTAAATCCTACCTATGTAAAAATTGCCGAAGATAGGCTAACTGTAGCTGAACACGCAGAACTGCCTAATACTTTGTTTGATTACGGCCCTTAAATATTTTCTTGACTTTCTCAAAATAATCCTATACAATTAGAAATATAAGGTAGTGTTTTCTGCCTATCACTCTAACTGAGAACTATCATGAAATATATTGGTACTCTTACAGCATCGGCCCTACGCAGAATGGGTCATAGGAATAAATCTTTTGAAGAGCTAACTGTCTTGGCTAGGCGCATAAATGCGGTAGAGCTGAGAGCTATGCGAAACACTCTACGAAGCTTTAAGGAGAGAAATGGCAAGACTAACAAAGCATGATCAGACTGCTCTCATTGTTACACGACGAACAATGAAGGATGGTAAGGTTATTTATTTTCCCCGCACACAAGCAGCATTACGAAAGCTATATGCTATTGACACTATCCGTTGTGGATTCACTCGTAGCGAGCTTTCTAAACGCTTCACTATTGTGGATACTGACGATAACATTATAGAGGACTAATATGGCAAGATATAGGCAATCATCAGCTGAACTCAAAGTTGAGATTATTCAATTGGAGAAGAGGCTGAAGGAGAAGCGAAAACTGTTAGCACTAACCGAGGCTATGGAAGAGCTGATGATGGAGCGTAGCCTCAAACTAATTATGAACTCTGATGATGAGGAAAGCGATGACACACCTACAGCAAATTCATGACGAGTTGGCACAGGCTCGAAAGCATGTCCATGACATTGAGATGAAATACTTTGTTGCTCTTCGGCGTATGAAGGGTAACTATCATATCCTCAGCAGAGGAGAGAATAAGTATGCTGTTCGCAATAAATCTACTGATGTAGAGTTTGATGTAAAGCGTGACGAGTTCTTCCACTTCGCAGTTTATCTAGACTCTCAGAGGATTGGCTCAGAGCTAAACTGCTTGGATGATGTTATCCGTGTTGTTCATAACTTTGAAGAAGAAATCCTATCCAAAGAGAGTGACTACTATGACTGATAGATATCATAAAAAGACATTCATGGATCAGTATGCTGAAGCAATGGGTCTTGGCGAATTTGAACGAGCAGAGGAGTTTCTAAAGCTGGCTGATTTTATTGCTGCTGAAGCTAGGTTAGTGAAGCGTGAGCAGGATACACTACATCCAGCCAATCGTGTAGAGCACGTTGAACATCCTGTAGTACAGCAGGAGCTGGGAGTAATTGATTCCCGTTCATTATTTAAATCTTGAAATGATAACACTACACAACGATGATTGCTTTAGCGTCCTCGAACAACTTGAGGACGCTTCGGTGGATATGGTTTGTAACGATCCACCGTATGGCACTACTACTATTGAATGGGATACAGTATTAGACTTTGGAAGGTTATGGCGTGAGCTTGAGCGTGTATGTAAGCCACAAGCAAACATTGTATTTTTCGGTAGCCAACCATTCTCTGCTTTACTGATAGTCTCAAAGCTAGACTGGTTTCGCCACGAGCTGATATGGAACAAAAACAAATGTGGTAGCCCTGGACTAGCAAAGTATCGCCCACAGAAAGTTCATGAGAATATTATGGTGTTCGCTCGTCAATCAGGCGGCACATACAATCCTATTATGGAAGAGGGTGATCCATACAAGAGACATAATCCTGATGGCTACGGCACAGGAACAAATACACACGGCTTTGGTTTTGGTAGCAAAGGTAAAATATATACTGGCGGAGAGAATGAAGGAACACGAAAGCCCAAGTCAATCCTACATGGATCTAGAAACTTTTCAGCGCAGCAGACAGTTCATCCTACGCAGAAGCCAACCAATGTATTGAATTGGCTCATCATGACATATTCTAATCCTGGTGATACTGTATTAGATTTTACTATGGGATCAGGCTCAGCAGGAGTATCCGCAAAGCTCACAGGCAGATCATTTATAGGCATAGAGCGTGATACAAAATACTATGACATAGCTAAACTGAGAATTGACTCAGCGCCAGAGAATGTCGTTACACCAGAGGATCATCAGCTCACTACACAGATCCACAAGGATATGCGAACAACACCAGATAAGAAGTATGAGTCAGATGTGCTGCTAGATATCCGCAAGTCAGTAGATACGGGTGATCCTATAGCTGAACCCTCCCCCAAGCCCATAGACAATTTATTTGATTTTTCTTAAAAAAAGATAAGAAAAAGTCTTGACTTCTGAGCCCGCCTCCTATATAATTAGAAGTATAGTAAGTAATTATTCCACAACACGCAATGAGTCCAGCTTTGAAACTTTTTTTAGAAAAAAATAAAAAAAGAATAAAAAAAGGCTTGACTTTATTCAAAGTTGTGTTATAATATATACATACAGTTAGGACAGCAACTAACACTTTTTACAAACCCCAAGCAAGGGAAACAAATGCTAAAGCTAAACAACATCATTACATTACGCGAACACCAAACAGACGGACTTGCTACATACGAGAGCAAGGTAGCTGCTGGCGAAACACGTGGTCGATTTGTACTGCCCACAGGCGCTGGCAAAAGCATCCTGCAGGCTAACATCAGCTTAGTAGCAAGCAATAACGGCGCCAAGCTAATTTTTATTGGTGCTCCAACTATTAGCTTGTGTCACCAGTTAGCAGGTGACTTCAACTTTGCTATTGACGGTAAGTTTAACACCATCAACTTCAACTCCGGTGAAGTAAAAGAAGAGTTGTTTAGTAGCTGGTCCAACTACTTGGGCACAACTACTGACGCTGGCGTAGCTGTAGAAGCAGCTCGCAAAGCAGGTGGCACAACAATTATTTTTTGCTGCTACGCTTCCATGCCAGAGTTGGTAGGTGTCAAGTTTGACTTAGCTATGGCTGACGAAGCACAGAAGCTGGTAGGTGCGTCACGCTTTGAGACTTGGTCCAATATTGACGCTACTGTAAAGCTGACTTTTACAGCAACTGAGCGACACAATATGACAGGCACAGGGCTCAACAATGTAAATGTATTTGGCAAGCGATGGTTTGTACGTGACGCTGCTGAGATGATTGCTAAGGGTTACATTGTTGCTCCAGAGCTTCACGTTGTAAGTTACTACACTGACGCTGACAGCAAGGGTAACACAGACGACAGCACTGTTAGCCAGATGGTAGCAGCGGCTAAGAAGCAAGTAGAAAGTGGCTTAGCAACAATTGGTAGCTCCAAGATTTTGTTTGCTACAAAAGGCTCAGCTCATGTCAAGCTAGTAAATGACAGTATTGCTACTTTCAAGAAGCATTACGCCGACCACAAAGTTTTTACTTGTACATCTAAAACAGGCTTTAGAGTTGACAATGTCAAAATGTCACGCCAAAAGTGGTTTGCGGCGCTGAAAGCTTGTGATAATGCTTTAGTATTCCATTACAATATGCTGGCTGAAGGCATTGATGTTGACGGGCTAACAGGTGTTGTTATTATGCGTAACTTAGCTGAAGATACATTACAGCAGACAATTGGGCGAGCTGTAAGATTATTCAAAGCTGATCCAAGCAAGAAGACATACGCAATGGTAACGGCATTGATTGTAAATGATGATGACACAACATCAAATATGATTGCTAATATGGTTAGCGCCATCAAAGACACTGGCACAGATGTAAGCGCCACAACTATTGAAACTGTTGTAGCTGAAAAGGCTGAGCCAAGCAAAGGTGGTGAAGAGCGCGAGTTTGGTATGGACCATGGTGTAAGCGACATCAAAAATACAATAGCAAAGGCGATTGTTGAAGCTATGAGTGTAGAAGAGTTATCCACTTTTTGATAACATACAGGGGGGCGGTGACGCTCCCCAAAAAAAAAAATAAAAAAAAATAAAAAAAGATAAGAAAAAGGCTTGACTTTTTCCATAGGTGTGTTATAATAGTATTTAAGCAGTTAGGAAAACTAACATTTTTTATAACTCCAAAGAGAGATACACACAATGGCAGCTAAAGTAAATACAGTAGATTACAAAGCTATTGTTAGCGCCAAGTTTGATAAAGCATGGGAGCATCTTGTAAAACTACAAAAGCATCATATGATGCCATCAAGTCATAAGATTCATACTCCACGAGCTTTTACTAAAGAGCTTGTAGAAGAGATGCTTATGAACGCTGATACAACAAAAAATATCCTAGTGCTATACAATGTAGAATTTGTGCTAGAGCTACTTGAACAAAACAGGCTAATGGGTGAAAAAACTTCACAAGAAAATATTACATTTTTATCTGATGATAAAGAAAAGACAGCGTGGTTAGAAAAGATGGGTGTTAAGATTATCACTCGTATAGATGATGTTGCGAAAGGCAAGTATGATGTAGTTATTGGTAATCCACCATACGATGCGCCAATTCCAGGCACGAAAGTAACAAAAAAGATTTGGCCCATGCTGACAAAGAAAGCTATTACATTTGTAGCCGACGGTGGTTACTTGGTATGGGTTATACCAACTGGGTGGCTAAAAGGTAACAATGCTGCTACGAAAGCAGTTAGAACAGCACTAACAACAGTTATGAATACTGAGCTAGTAGATACTAGAGCTGATAACTACTTCAAGCAAGGCATTGAAATAGCCGCTATTGTAGCAAAGAAAGAGGCTTACACAGGTAATACTCGCGTTATACTAGCTGACGACAGCGAGTCAACATATGATATTACAGACGGCTACGCAAAGACAGCAGAACAGTTATTTGTTGAGGGCATCAACAACAAAATAACATCATCAGCAGATCAGATTGTGCTAGGTATGGGTGACAGAGATAGCGATAGTATAGATGCTACCTTTAGCGAAGTTGCTGACGCTGAGTTTAGATATGATTGTATTAAGTCATCAGCTAAAAGAGGCAAAGGTTACACTAATAAAGTTGTTAGTAACGACGGTGTATTAAAGATTGGCTTAAACATTAGCTCCTCATTTTACAATAAAGACGCTGATGATAATAATATGCCAATCACAACTACTGCTTTTGGTGCGTTGATGTATTATCTTCCAGTTGAAGATAAGAATGAAGGTGAACTATACCGCAAGTATTTTTCATCTAAGGCAATTAGATTTTTGGCAGCTACATACAAAAAGACTAACGGCTGGTGTATTGCTGTAAAGAGTCATAGCATTCCACAGTATGATGTCCATAACAATAAGTTAGACGACGCTAGCTTGTATAGCCACTTTGGTTTTACTGCTGAAGAGATTGCTTACATCGAAAACACTATCAAATAATTCCTTCCACACAACGGGGAGCATGCCTCCCCAAAAAAAGATAAAAAAAGTCTTGACTTTTGAGCCCGCCTCCTATATAATTAGAAGTATAGTAAGTAATACAGCAACACACAGGAGACGCCATGTCAATAGGATACACCAGCACAATAAAGTTCCTCCCAGCTAGAATGCTACACAACCTCATCATCAGCCTCGATGAAAAAAATAGAAAAAAAGATAAAAAAAGATAAGAAAAAGGCTTGACTTTTTCCAAAGGTATGTTATAATACATACATACAGTAAGACATAAGAGCTTACATTTTTTACACACTCCACAGGAGACACACTATGTCACTAGATGCAAACATTAAAAAGTCACGTATGATGGTTTACTTGGTTATGGACACTACACTCGCAGACGAGTCCAGTCCAGAAGGCAAGTGTAAGTTTGGTGAGCGATTTGTTACTATCCCAATGACACTTGAAGAAGCTGAGGCTGATGTCAAGGCATACATTAGACGCTCTACTTTTTCACGACGCGGTGGTGTATATGACAGAATGGCTGCTGACGGACTTGTAAAAGTTTGGGACGCCTCAGACTACGCAGAGCACGTCAAGCGATTCCGCAAGCATTCCAAGCTAGATGATTTGATGCGTAACTTGATTGACGAGCTACGCCTCAGCAATGACTTGTCAGTAGGTACAGAATTCCACGCTGCCAGCTTTGACACACTCAAGCCTGTCATTGCTACATTCTTGTCCAGCTACAAGCAGGCTAGAATTGATGTAAAGTTTTCCACGGCACAGATGGATATGATGGACGAGGTGTTAGCGGCATACAACAGAGGAGACAAGGTTGTATTTGCTGAACTTTGTGCTCGCTTTGGTAAGACACTGTGGAGCGCAGGTGTTGGGCAAGTAATGAACGTAGATATGATTGTTGTTACTTCATATGTCAAAACAGTGTTTACTTCATTCGCAAGTGACTTGGTTGAGTTTGAGCAGTTTGCTGACTTAGAGCATATCGAAACAACTAACAATCCAAACTACCAAGAGCAGATTGACGGAGCATTGGCAGCAGGCAAGCGGATTATTGTATACTTAGGTATCAACGCAGGCAGCGAGCGTGAGGAGCGTGTCAAGTTTGTAATGGGTCGTAATGCTTCCAAGTTGCTCATTGTTGACGAGGCTGACTTTGGTGTCCATCAGGCAGGGCAGGCGAGCTTGCTACAGAATGAGATTGACAACACTGATTATGTGTTGTTGATGACAGGCACCAACACTGAGCGAGCGGTAGGTGACTGGGCTGTAGATAGCTATGTGTCCACAACATACGGCGAGCTGCTTATGAACAGACGACGAGCTGAAGAAGCGTTGGCTGCCTAAAAAAAAATAAAAAAAGATGAGGAATTTGGTTGACTTATTCCTCATCTGTGTTATACTATATAGAACAGTTAGGCAATAACACAAACACACACAGGGCACGATGCTTCAAAGAAGACAATTTGGTATAGCTAATATAGTAAATAATATGCTTGATGCTCTTCCAACTGAGATATGGACTTCTGCCACTACTACATTTTTAGATCCAGCTATTGGTGGTGGACAATTTGTAAAAGAAATTGAGCGAAGGTTACGAGAAGCAGGACACTCAGCAGAGAACATCAAATCTCGTGTATTTGGATATGATAGTTCCAATCTGAGACTTCGTGCTACTAAAGGACGAAACCGATTAATTGGAACTTACGAAGTAAAGGATTTTATTAGTGAAAACACCCATATGAAGTTTGATGTTACTGTAATGAATCCACCATATACAGATGGTACAAATGGTAAAGCAACTTTATGGGACAAATTCATTTCCAAAGCAATGGATATGTCCAATACTGTTGCTGCTGTTGTTCCATCATCATTAGCTCAATCAAACAACTACCGCTCCTTACGAAAACGTATCAACGATAACGGTTTAGGTGTTGTAGAATTTTTACCGTCAGAAACATTTCCAGGCGTTACAGTAGAAACATTATATTTTATTACTGACAATAGTGCTCCAAAGTTTGATGGTGATATTTGGTTAGATGGACAAATTAAAAGCATAATTGAAAAGATTGAGCGAGTGGCAGGAACTGAATACTACAATAAAGAATCTATTTTACGATTCAAGGCTGTAAAGCTAACTGATGAAATTGGTAATGTAATAGCTAATGTTTCACGACACGGACATAAGATTGAGACAGGTAAGCTAGACAGAGACATTGACAACTATCGTGTAGTTACATCATATATGTCTAACGCCAAGTGTCATTTACAGGCAGTAGAGCTCACTGAGCCTGGAACAGGCATACCAGGATCATATCGTCAGCTTATTGCTAAGGACAGGATTGAAGCTGACAACATTAGAACTTATCTCAAATCTAATCTGTGTGTAGCATTATATGAGCTAACAAAAACAAGTCGTAGTATAGATGGCCCACAGACAAGATTCCTTCCCGTTGTAGATTTTACTAGAGTTTGGACTAACGAAGAAGTTTATAAGCACTTTGGTTTGACTGCTGATGACATTGCCTTCCTCGAAGAAAATATCTAAAAAAAGATAAGAAAAAGACTTGACTTTTTCGCCCGCCTCCTATATAATTAGAAGTATAGTAAGTAATACATAACACCACAGCACACAGGGCACGATGCTTCAAAGAAGACAATTTAGTATAGCTGATGTAGTAAATAACATGCTTGATGCTCTTCCAACTGAAATGTGGACTTCCGCCACTACTACATTTTTAGATCCAGCTATTGGCGGTGGGCAGTTTGTAAAAGAGATTGAGCGCAGACTGAGAGCAGCAGGACACTCAGATGAGAACATCAAATCTCGTGTATTTGGATTTGATAGCTCCAACTTGAGACTCCGTGCTGCTAAAGGACGTAACAAGCTAGTTGGTACATACGAAGTAAAGGATCTAATTGACAATGAGGTATTAATGGATTTTGATGTAGTAGTTGGTAACCCACCGTTCAACAATGCTGACAAAAAGACTACTGGAGGCACTGGTGGCAACTCAACACTATATAGAACATTTAGGAAAAAGGCACTTTCAATATTAAAGCCAGGTGGCATATTGGCTTTTATAAGCCCAAAGGCTATTATCAAGGACCTAATCAAAGATGGTAACCAAGTAGATGTCATCAACTTGATGACAGAGTATGATGCGTGGAAATATAATACGCTATACTTTGTAGAGCGTAAGGCACTAAAGTCCTCAGAAATGTCAATTGAGGGTGGTATTTGTGCTAGGATGTTTGCTGTAAATGAGTGGGCATATAGAGAGTTTGGTCCAACTGAGCATAAGATTGGCACAGGTAGTGTTGAAACTGTAATTCGACTGCCAAAAGTGAGCAACGACTTTACTGTTGAGACTGCTAAAATGGGTAACTATGCTGCTCCTGCTGCTCCTAGATTTTGCTTTACTCTACTAGAGAGTAAGAAGAGCTATACTGTTACAGATATGCCTTACGCAGGCTCAATGACAGGTTGTGTTACACTAGACACAATGGAAGAGGCTGAGGCATTGAAGCTACTTATTGAGAACAATAAGGCGGTAAGATACTTTTACAGAAAAATGAAGCTCAAAGGTGTTGCTAAAGATTGTACACGATTTTTAAAGAAGATTGATTTGTCACAAATCAAGACAGGCTTTGAGTATGCCCGTGAGTGGAACCTCACTGATGAGGAAATACAAATTATTGAAACTACTGTATGACAAAACAGTTACTGACGCAATATATTTCCAAAAAAAGATAAGAAAAAGACTTGACTTTTTCGCCCGCCTCCTATATAATTAGAAGTATAGTAAGTAATACAACTAACACACACAGCACACAGGGCTGACGATGCTCCAAAGAAGACTATTTAGTATAGCCGATGTAGTAAATAACATACTTGATGCTCTTCCAACTGAGATGTGGACTTCTGCCACTACTACATTTTTAGATCCAGCTATTGGCGGTGGGCAGTTTGTAAAAGAAATTGAGCGAAGGTTACGAGAAGCAGGACACTCAGCGGAGAACATCAAATCTCGTGTATTTGGCTATGATAGTTCCAACTTGAGACTCCGTGCCACTATTGGGCGAAACCGATTAATTGGAACTTACGAAGTAAAGGATTTTATTGAAAGTGACACAGATATGAGATTTGATGTAGTTGTAGGCAATCCTCCATATCAAGACGGTAATAAAGAAGGCGGACAGAATAAAATATATAATCTATTTTGTAAGAAAGCATTAGAGCTTGGCAGTGTAGTAGCTATGGTCACTCCTACTTCAGTATGTGAAAAATCTAAACGATTTTCATTACTAGGTTTACAAGGTTTGAAGCGTGTAGATTTTACTGCGAATAATCATTTCAATGTAGGTATAAAGATTTGTTCTTGGATTGTAGATAAGTCTTATGACGGTGATATAGAAGTTGTATATGATGACTCGACAATAACTGTTCCTAAAGGTGAGTTTATATATGACACTGTAGATCCTATTATAGATGTATATAAAAGAGTAATGGATTTATGTCAAGACACAAAGAAGGCAAATAACCGTATGTTCAAAAGAAACAATCACGGACCTGCTTTTTCTCCTACAGAATCAGAACAACATTGTTATCCAATTTATTGTAACAATAGAGGCAATGAATATTTCGTATACACCAAACGCCAGCCTGTATTTCATAATGAACAAAAACTGATTATATCTAATACAAAGGCCCTAAAAGAAGAAAACATTATTGTTGATGACAGAGACTATGGGCCATCATACTTTGCCTATCCTGTGACAACAGATGCTGAGGTAGAGAACATCAAATCATTTGTGCTGTCAGAATACTTTGTCGCCCTCGCCCAAGAGTTCCGTAGAATCCGCGGAGGACAGAACACCGTGCTCATTGACTACTGCCCTACCTTTGATGTCCATCGTCTATGGACGAATGAAGAAGTGAAAAATTTCTTTGAAAATCTGTAAAAAAGATAAGAAAAAGACTTGACTTTTTCGCCCTCCTCCTATATAATTAGAAGTATAGTAAGTAATACATAACACCACAGCACACAGGGCTGACGATGAGCGGAGAAAAAAAGACAACTTTTTTTATAAAAAGAATAAAAAAAGGCTTGACTATTTCCGCAATGGTGTTATAATATATACATACAGTTAGGACAGCAACTAACACTTTTTACACATCCAACACAGGATACACAATGGCAGCTAAAAGAAACACAATGGCAAAGCACTTTGTAAACACAATGTTTGCGTTGGACACCAAGCGTGACTTGAAAGTCGCAAAGGTAGAGAGCTACCAAATGAGCTTGGTAGGTGTCGTCAACAAGGTCCTCGAAACTCTTCCAGAGAGCGAGTTCAAACTGCTTCCAAGCTGGAGCAAGTTTGCTACCTGCCCAGAGCTTGCTGAAAATTTCCTCATCTCAATGCTACAAGCTATGTTTGAGAGCAAGCACAATCTTCCCGAGCTCAGTGTAAAGCGCCAAACATTTGCCAGTCGTAAGTTGGCTGACAGAGATTTACCAACTCGTATGTTTTTCTTTGGTAAGATCCGCAATGAGAACTTGGCTGAGGTAGGACGCATTTTCAAGAAGGCACTAGGCGCAGGTTACCACATTGTTACACTATACGGTGGCAACGAGATCAATGGCAAGAGAGTAAACAATCGTCGAGCTCAGCAGATTGTATTGGACGAGATTACACTTGCTAACAGACGAGGAGAGCAAGTTATTATTATTGCTTCTAACTTAGCTCAGCGCTCATTCTCAATCCCACAGATTACAGAGCTTTACCTAGCTTATGACGGTGGACAGTTTGGTGCTACTGTACAAAAGATTTCACGAGCATTGACTCCATCAGATGAGAACAAGGTAGGGCGTATTTTCTCACTCAGCTTTGATCCTAACAGAGATGATAAGTTTGATGCTTTGATCCTCGAAACAGCAATGAAGGAAAAGAAGAAGAATCCTTCCAAGACAATGGAGGAGATTATGGCTGAGGTACTTGACACATTGGACTTGTTCTCTTGCCAAGCACAAGGTGCTGTCAAGATTGCTGCTGATGACTACCTAGTAGATGCGCTGAACAGAAGTGCTGTAAGCAGAGCGATTGGCAAGTTGGCTGACATTGACAAGTTGACAGTTGGTATGATGAAGGCGTTACTTGCTAGTGATGCTGAAGCATTCCGCTCAGAACTTCAAGAAGTTGCTGAGAAGGGCAAGACGAAAGAAGCTGCTGGTAAGAAGAAGAACGGTGAGGCTACTGACGCTGAGGAGCGTGAGGCTGCTAAGGAGCTCGCTCGTGTGCGTGAAGTTATTACTGCTATTGTAGAGCACTTGGATATGGTACTATACGCTAGTGACGAAGGTACAGTGTCAGCAGGACTTGCTGCTGTAAAGGATAGCAGTGAGCTAAGAGCAGACTTTGTAGCTGACTTCAAAGTAGATGTTGATGTAGTAGCTGGATTATTTGAGCTTGGTGTTATCAACGAAGCTCACGCTGAGATGGTTGCTATGGCTAATGCTGCTAAGTAAAAATAAAAAAAGGTTGCTATTTTCTAACAGAAAATAGCAACACACCTCACCCAGGACAAGATGCTCCAAAGAAGACGCTTTGATATAAAAGATTTAGTAAATACAATGCTTGATGCTTTTCCAACTGAGGTTTGGACTAGCTCAACTACTACATTTTTAGACCCAAGCATTGGTGGCGGGCAGTTTGTTAGTGCTATAGAGCGTAGGCTTGCTGACGCTGGACATTCCATAGAAAATATTAAGAACAGAGTATTTGGTTTTGAGGCTAACAATCTACGTATTCGTACAACCGTTGGCAGATTAAAACTGAAAGGCACATACACAAAAAGTGAGTTTATTAATGAAGATATTGTTATGAAGTTTGACATTGTGGTTGGCAATCCACCATTTAAAGGTAATGGTAAAACTCCTTTATATGCTAAGTTCCATAATAAAGGAATGGAAGTGTTAAAACCTAATGGTATATTAGCACTTATTTCACCTACTGCTATTGCTACTGCTTTTGAAAAAGGACATATTGGTCCTAAAACAAAAGTCACAGTAGGTGATCTAGAATTATTGAATATGGATGATCGAATTAAAACAGAACATTTTGCTGGTGTTGGTAGTACTTTTTGTTATTATATAATGAGGAACAAAGTATCATCAGGTGATGATTACAAAATTATTTTTGGCAATGGACAAGAAGAACTAACTAAAGTTAATGTATTGACTATATCTGCGTCTAATCCTATTACACGAAGCATTATATCAAAAGCATTTTCTTATAAAGCAAATCCGTATAATGCTGTATGGTGTTGTGCTGGTACTAGCGTAACTGTTGGATCTGGAGATAGCAAAGTTGTTGATGCTATAAATGCTGATGGAACTTTAGATACAATTCCTGCTGTAACAGAACGACATAAGTTTGCTGGCAGGCCCAAAGTATTTGTTGCTGCTTTTGGTAATAGAGCTGTTGTAAATTATGACTACGAAATAGTTGCTGGTAATAAAAATATGATTGTAACTGTTCCTACAGATTCAGATGAGCAGGGCGAACGATTGGTACATTTATTAAATTGTAACCTGCAACTATTTTTGAATAAAATTTTAGGAAGAGGAGAAAGAACAGCATTTTTATTTCACTTTAAAGGAGTTCCGTTAGATAGGTATTGGACCAATGACGAACTATATCAATACTTCAACCTTACTGATGAGGAAATTAATCACATAACAGAGACTATATGACAACAAAATCTATGAAGCAATATATTGCCCATATGCGGGACAGAGAATATATGAGCGGTATAGATCGTGAGAAAACAAGAGTCAAAGCTACGGGCGAAGTATTTACGCCTACACCACTGGTACAAGAGATATTGGATAAACTAGATCCAGAATTATTTACAGACCCAACCAAAACATTTCTTGATCCATCCTGTGGTGATGGACAATTCTTATCCGAGGTGCTCATCCGCAAGCTGGAGGCGGGTATAGATTTCGAGACAGCTCTATCGACGATATATGGAGTTGATCTGATGCCCGACAACGTGAGTTTATGTAGAGAGCGGTTACTTTGTACCCGTGAAGAATTTAGGCCCGTTGTTGAGCGAAATATAGTGTGTGCTGATGCCTTAGAGTATCACTATCGTTTTGATGGTGACACTAAGACTGCTGTAGAAAAACAAGAGGAACATATTAATAGTTTATTTGATTTTGGATAAATATTCAAAACTTTCTATAGGAATGAGATATGTACCCACCAAATATGCGATATTATTTAGATATCATTAATGAGCACAATAATCTTGTAGAATATGTCGAGGCTGGAAAGTCTATGATATACGCTCTTCTCAAGATGAGTCCGCAAGCTCACAGAATAATCATGAGCGGACAAGATATCAAAACAAATGATGAGGGAATCAAAGCAGATCTAGATGCGTCAGGATTAGACACTCGCCAAGGAAGAGATCCTAGTGGACCTCACGCTAATAAAGGCAACCAGCATGTTTTCTTAGGACCAATTACAGGAAAAGATACTACTAAACATCAAGCTACTATCAATCTTGTAAAAACAACTCAAGCTCAAGCAGTTGCTAAACAAATTATAGCTACCATAAAAGAAACAAAAACAAGCAATGGTGTATGGGTAGTAACTACAGCAACTCCATTTGACGAAGCATCATATCGTACGTTTGATAATATCAAACCTCAGATGATTAGAGCTGGTATACAAGTATTTGATAGACTGCCAGATAAAAGATTGATTGTTGTTGGTATTACTGGAAGCACAGGACGTGAAGATGTTTTCCAAGTAATGGGTAGTGATAGAGAAACCTTTGGTCCTGCTAACGGAGCAAAAATTATTAAAGGTAAGAATGGAATAGAACGAATTGGAAAAGGCTATTTGATAGCCAAGCCTGATTTGACTAATCCTAATAAGCCAGCAGAAGTCAAACCAGCATCATTTGAAGAGATTATGCAAGCTCACAATGAATGGGCGAAAATATCTGTTCACCCATTTGACTCAGTTTCTCCTGAAGGATTGAGTCGCTTCCTCAACGATCCAAAAACTGTAGAGTTTTTAACCAACCTAAAAGGATCAAAAGATAAAATTGAGACTTGGCACCTAGCACAACTCCGTGTACCAAAAGATCAATAAAAGTATAAGACAGGGCTTGACTTTGGTTGAGTCCTATAATTTTCTTAAAAAAAGATAAGAAAAAGGCTTGACTTTTTCCATAGGTGTGTTATAATAGTATTTAAGCAGTTAGGAAACTAACATTTTTTATAACAGCACACAGGAGCTGACAATGAGACTAAGTAACATCACCAAAAACACAGACTTTTTAGTAAGCGCCCCAGGTAACGGTGAGGGTGACTTTCCAAACACAATGCGGAACTTTTTTGTCAATATGTGCGGCAAAAAAAATGAGGAAGTTGTCATCAATGATGAGCTTGTGTCGGAAGACACCATTAGATTTGACGACTCACTAACCATTGTTGATTTCCCAACACTGAGTGTAGATGCTGACGGTGATGTAAGATACATTGTATTTTGGCTCCGTAACTTAGACGAGTATGATATTGAGGATATGGAGCTTAGTCACCTTGATCCAGAGTCAAATGACTCATACACTTCCTTCGACGAGGTCCGCAAAACTGTAGGTGATTATTTTGGCATCGATACTACAAACTTGGACTTCACCGACAGATACAACGGTGTTACATTTTACGCTGAGGACGTATATGTTATTGATGTAGATCCTGCTAAAACAAAGGCTGAGGAAGCTGAGCGTAAGGCTGCTGAGGCTGCTGCTGAGGCTGAGCGACGAGCTGCTATGAGCGAGCTTGTTACACGATTTGAGGCAGATGACGACACGCTGACAGACGCTGAGCTTGAGCTTGTGGAAGCAGAGTATGAGGAGCGACGCCTAGACGCAGTAAAGGCTGAGGTGGCTGCTTTGGAATTGGATTTTGAGGAGCTCTTTCGTATAGCGGCATAATAAAATAAAAAAGTGCTTGACATTTGCTCAAGCACTTGCTATAATTAGAAATATACAGTGAGCGTTGAGCTCACATATTTTTCAACTCTCCGTAGGAGATCCCAATGACTGAACAAGAAATCCTCGACAGAGCATTCCGTGTAGGTATGGCAGGTAACGTCAATGACCCTGCGTATTTGGCTATGGTGATGCTGAACAACGAGCGTGACTTTGAGGCTGTCCAAGCCATCCATGACTCCCCTGATTTCAACTACACTTGCGAACTTGCCTATGACATTGCTGAGGACAACAACCACGGCATTGACATGGCTGAACTGACTAACGAACTAGCACTGGTAGCATAACTATGAACAAGACAATAGGCGGCTTGGCTGCCATTGTCCTATCTGGCTTGATGGCGATAGGCGTGGCACGAGCGGAAGATACACCTCCATGGGTAGGCGAACAACCCTATGAGAGAGATGGATTTTATTATGCTAATGGAACTTCTGAATGGATTCCTGATGAAGACGCAGCACGAGCACAGGCTGTTGAGCGAGCTTCGGCGGAGGCGCTGTACGCATTTGGTGAAGTAGAGATACAGATAGATAATGAGAAATCCTCTATTACATTATTTGATGATGGTGATGAGGAATATTCAGATTCTACAAAACAGCGAGCCAACTCACGCATCGTGTCACGCATCCTAAAGAGAGATATTGTCTCACAATATCCACACAAAAAGACAGGGCTGTTCTCTAACAGTCAATACAAGACATCAGTCCTAATCAAAATAGACAAACGGGATATAGTATCCAATCGTTTTGAAGAAGATAATAGGATTTTGCGTGAGGCTCTTGAGCTTGGCTACAGAGAACGGCTAGAGTTCAAAAACCAAATAGAGCGTGAGGCTGAGATAAAGATTGAGGAGAAGGATAAAGAAGTTATCGCTCTGAGGAAAGAAAAGACAGCTCGCCAAGAGCTTATATATGAGCTAGAGCGTGAGCGGCGTAACCTAGCATCATCCGCAGATGAAAAGGACAAACGCATTGAACAGATCAACGAGGAGCTTGCCATATCAAAACGAAAGAACGAGCGGGTTCAGAAGACTATTGAACGGATAGAGGCTGAGCGTGAAGCTGAGATCCAAGAGTTGAAGGAAGAAGTAGAGCGCCTAGAGGAGATTATACCTCATATGAAAGCTAACAAACCTGTGGATATCCCAGGGTTTGCTAAAGCATCAGCGGGTGTTACTTCCTATACGGCTACCCTAACAAAAGCATCATCAGACCCCAACAGAGAAGAGGATGATACGGCTACATTCTCAGGGGGTGGCTTTACAGGTGTATATAGATTCTTCTTTGTGCCCTCTGTAGATATCTCAGCCCAGCTGACCCTAGCAAATATTGAGAAGTATGAAGATAACTATAGATATAAGCGAGTGATGCCTGCCTCAGGAGATGCTCGTTCCGTAGTGCTAGGGTCTAACTACAACTTTGGAAACTCTGTGGATAGTTGGCTGGGGCGCTGGTGGACTATCTATATTGGGCTAGGGCTTGCTATGGGTAACACATCCGTTGCTCTCGATGGTGAGGATTACAACTGGCAAACCTCAGGACTCACCGTCAATTTTGGATTTGATTATCGTTTTGAAAACAATGTCACAGTAGGCTTACACGCCTATTCAACCACCTCCCGAGCCAAATACAATGACGCTCAGATGAGTGCCAACTTTGGCTCTGGTAGCTTTGTCATAGGATACTTATACTAATGAACTTCATCAACAGACTCGCTCCCACAACAGGAGCCAAAATTGTAATGTTTTATATCATAGGTGCCATCCTGCTCGCTTGTGGTGATATACCAAAAGAGGGCGATGGCACAGAGCGGATCCAAGTAAAGATGGAACTACAATATGATAACTCAACTAAAAGATTTAATCATCCTGAGTAAAAAAAGGCTTGACTTTTCTGTGGATTGGATATACAATAACATTATAGACAGTTAGGAATACTTTTACACACAGGAGATGATATGAACGCTGAGCAACTAAAAGAATTATTAGCAGGTGCGAGCAACGAAGAGTTGGCAAAGATTATGGACTTTGAGCAGGTAGCTAATATTTTATATGTGAAGGGTAAGCAAGAAGGTTACCCAAAGGTGACTGACAAGTCCAAGTGGCGTGAGCCTGTTATGGCGGAGAAGCTGGGCCATGTAGCACACGAAAAGATCTCAGCTGGTAAAGACTCTGAGGCATACGGCAGCGATGCTTATGACCCCTCAACAGGACGCATGGCAGAATACAAGTCCAACGCTATTGGGGACAAAGAAGCTCGCAACTTACGACAGGAACTACGCCCTAACGGCACACGATTTGCCCTCTACACGGCGAAAGGTGTGTATAACGGAGCTTATACCCATGAGGCTATTGATGCTTATGCTGGGGTGGATCACTACTTTGGCATCTTCCACGAAGAGCTTTGTGTCCTCATTGTAAAAGTGGATACAACTTATGTGGCTAATGAGCTACGCAATATCCTCAACGAAAAGGAGGAGCTACGCAGAACAACTGGCAGGAAGATTACAACAAACTGTAATACTGTACAGGTACATTTGGAGCGTGACAAAGACAACTATGAGATTGCTTATATCAATGAGGACTGGTTCTCAAAGAATAACGGTATTACATTCTAAGGAGACACACAATGACAGCTATACTATTTGAAATCTTCCACGATAGAAAAGTATTCCAAACCCAATACATAGGATACCGTGAAGACAGGTTTGATGACATCCTAGTGCGAGCGAAAGGCGACATTCGTCGTGTTCGCTTCATTAGAAATATACACGGTGTATGGACCTACTTCTCCACTCAAGCTCGTGAGGACGATATTACGCTGTCAGCGGATAAGCCTAATTGGGTAGAGTCGGCGCTGGACATTATGAATGATACCTCCCCAGAAAAAAATTCAAAATTTCTTCAAGAAAAGGCTTGACATTTTCCATACCTGTGCTATAATATATACATAACGTTGAAACACTAACAACACACACAGGACGACAAATGGCAGAGCTAGGTTACTTACCAGAAATAACAGACGAAGCAACGGCACTGAAGTATGTGAGCGACTGTTATACAGACGCACGGAACATTTGGGATATGGAAGACGAGGACGACAGAGCTGAGTTTGCTACATTTGCTGATTATTTTCAGGATCACCTCGAGACTATGATGGACGAAGACGAGCTGGCGCTGGCTCGGAGCTTCCCAAGTGTGGTAGAATTTATTTCAGAAAAGAAATAAAAAAGATAAAAAAAAAGGCTTGACATTTATCAAAGTTGTGCTATAATATATACATACAGTTAGGAATAACAACAACACGCAACGGAGCAGACAATGACAGTAGCAGCACACAAAGACTTAGACGGCGGTATGTACAAGGATTGGATGATTGAAACGGCTACACTGATTGAAGATGAGTGGACACTGAACGGAGTGGTTGTTGAGCTTACAGTATATGATGAATACACTGATGAGACGATGGACGGAGTAAGCGAGAGCCGAGCATTAGCTGACTTGAACGGTATGGTTCGGATGCTGGCTGAGGAGCGGCTGGAAGTTGTTGATTATACAGTGAATGGCACAACAGTGACAGCATACGCAAAAAGATAAAAAAAGATAAAAAAAGTGCTTGACATTTGGACAAGGCTTTGTTATAATAACATTATAAACAGTAAGCAATTTAGCTTACGCATTTTACTAACTCCAAATACGGAGAACGACAATGTTTAGTGAAGCAAATCGCAAAGAGCGCAACAGAATCAAAAGCCTAAATATTCCAACAGCAGAAAAGTTTGCCCTGCTCAAACCTTTGCTTGAGCGAGATCGTAAAGAGAAAGAGGCATACTACGCAACTCCAGAGGGGATAGCAATGATGGCTGCTATTGATGCTGAGATTGCTGCTATGAGTGAGGAAGATGCATTTGCAATGAATTTTGAGCGGGAAATGCGGTTGTAAAAAAGATAAAAAAGTGCTTGACATTTGCTCAAGCACTTGCTATAATAACATTATAAACAGTAAGCAATGAGCTTACTACTTCCAACAACTCCAAATACGGAGAACGACAATGACATTAGATATTATCCGCAAGCACAACGAGACAGGCGTAAAGATGACTCCAGCCTTCCGCAAGTTTATCCGCGCTGGTATTGATACAAGAAAATTTTATACTGAGATTGGTATTGATGATGTTTCAGATAATCTAGAAACAACACTGGTAAATTTATTTGGCGGACGAGCTACCTATAACAAATCCAAGACACGCCTTTGGGGCGATCCAGAGACAATGGCTGATATGGTTGCGATGTTTGGGTGGCATCAAGAAGAAGAGGCTGAGGCGCGACAGATGGCTAAAGATTTGGCTGCTATGAGCGACGAAGAGCTTGCTACTGATTTGTGGTAATATAAACATTGGGGCGGCGACGCCCCAAAAAAAGATAAAAAAAGACTTGACTTCGTCCTCAACCGTGCTATAATATAATTTATAAACAGTAAGCAATTTAGCTTACTACTTCCAACAACTCCAACAACGGAGACCCGACAATGAAAAGTTTAGCCAAAAGAGTATTAGGAACAGCGATGGTAGTAGCACCATTTATACTTCCACTGCCACTGACAGTTATTGCCACAACGGTAGTGTATGCTCTTCCACTCATTGCGATAGCTGGTTATGTTTATCTCGTCGCTGCTCTTAATTTTATTCTAGAAGGATAAAAAAGTGCTTGACATCTCGTATAAAGATGTTATAATATATACATACAGTAAGACATAAGAGCTTACATATTCCAACAACTCCAAATACGGAGACACAAATGTTCAAGCTAGCACTAGGAATGGTAGTTGGTTCACTGCTAACCTACAACGTCATTCTTCCAAACGATACATATAAGACAGCATTCCTCACCTTCAATGACTGGAGCATGGCAAAGATCTCAGCTCTACTAGAAGACGTAAAATCTCATAACAACGAAGGATAATACTATGGCTATTAGAAGAATCCATACTACTACAGAAGCTGACATGAGTGGCACCGCCCTCCCAACAGGACGTGACGAGCTCAGTTTATCTATAGAACACAAACCATATGGAATGAACTCAGACATCCGCCAACTCGTAAGGGAATGTGCTGAGCGTAATGAGCAACGAGCGTTATTACAACAAAGACGACAACGAGCATCCGAACTAGCTGGATTAGAAAGGAGACGAAAACGATGATAGATATCAACTCAACACAATCCACAGTCTCACTACTATGTATCCTCAAACGATATAATGAGCTTAGAGACAAATACCAAAAGTCTAATGAACAGAGAGCAGAGTATATTGAGCTAGGAAGAATACTCCGTAAGCATAGGGTAATAGAACGATGAGCCGTATAATAGGAGCCATAGATTCCCCACGACAGAGTCGTGAGGAATATAAGCCCGCGAGATATACAACTTCGTTGTATATCGTCGCAGCTTTCTTTTTGGGACTGATGGGAGTCTCTGTAGTGGGAATACTAGCGGTACTTGTACTGTTAGCGGAAGTGATACTGTTATGAGAAATCTTAGAATCCTCAGAATAGGAGGAGGTTGATTACAGTATAGCCTGTCGCGATGTAAGGTTACAGATTACATTGTAACATACACGGTTACATTACACGCCCAAAAAAAAGATTAGAAAAAGGTAAAAAAAAGGCTTGACATTTGAGCTCTCCTCCTATATAATTAGAAGTATAGTAAGTAATTATTCCACACACAGGAGATGATATGAAGAAGCGCAACAAGAACAACACCACTGTAACAGCAGACGCTCCACGCAACTATGTCTTCCTCCAAATGAAGGGAATGACTGGCAAAGGCGCTCACAAGTCCAAGAAAGCCTATAACAGGCGAGCAGGAAAAAAAGTTGATTTTTCCTAAAAAAAAAGGCTTGACTTTATTCAAAAGTATGTTATAATAGTTTTATACAGTAAGACATAAGAGCTTACACAACACGCAACTCCAAAGAGAGATAGACAATGGCAGATATGAACAACGCATACGAAATGATGGCAGCTAACTTGAGGGCGTTGGAACTGGAGCTAGATGAGCTGAAAAAAAGTTCCAAAAAAGATGAGAAAAAAGGTTGACTTTATCCTCATCTGTGTTATAATAGTTTTTATACAGTAAGTAATTAGCTTACACAATACGCAACTCCAAAGAGAGACACACAATGACAAAGTTCAAAAACGCAATGGTAGCAGCAATTATCGCAGTAGCAGCAATTGGTTGTGGTGTAACGCCAGATGAAGGCACAGTAGCATATGACAATTCATATGACGCACCAGCTCCAACAGCACCAGTTGAGCCAACTGTGACTGACGAAGGCGAGGACGAGGGCGAGTTGGTTGAAGATGGTTGTGAGGCATTTGGCTTAGTATATGACGCCGCCAACAACACTTGTGTAGATGACGAGCTTGAGATCAACATCATCAATCCACCAGTAGAAGAGCCAACTGAGCCAGAGCTTATTGAAGATGGTTGTGAGGCTTTTGGTATGGTTGAGGAGAATGGTGTTTGTGTAGAGCCAACCATTCCGCTGGCAGGTGATGAGGATGAGAACGAATACAACGACATCATTGACCCACTCGCATTTACAGTAACACCAGGTAAGTATACATTGGTAGCTACTTGGATGACAAACGATGCTGTTAGCTCAGTAAGGATTGAGCGAACACGAGAAGGCAACTCCTACTCCAACGATACCTATCCAACTGGCAATAGCTGGACATACGCTTCCTTCTCCTGCTCGGCACATTCATTCAAACTCATTGCTAATATGTTTGATGGAACTACCATTGAGACTGAGGCTACCGAATTCTTGAAGCCAGCCAACTGCGAGTAATAACAATAGCCGCTCAGCAATGGGCGGCATTTTTTTGTGGGTTTTTTTCTTGACATCGGCTGTCTCCTATGTTATAATGAAAGTAATAAGGAGAATATTATGTCAAAGATTAGTACCAGAATTATTTGTCCATTATGCGGAGCGGATGTTGCGGAATATAAGCTCAAGAGCCACATCGGAACTCGCCGATGCACAATGAATATGAACAAAGGATCGGTGAAGTCCGATGTTGATTGGAAGAGGATGGCGGACCGTGTTCCGTCCGTGAGCGACTTTTTCTTCAGATAGGCAGACATCGGTGATGTCCGATGATCATCGGATGTCTCCGATCCTATCCCGCCAGGATAGAAAAAAATAAAAAAAGATAAAAAAAAGGCTTGACTTATTTCATACCTGTGCTATAATATATACATAACGTTGAAACAGTAACTAACACAGGAGACGATATGAGCATTCCAGCAGCAAACGACACAACGGCAGCGATCATCAAAAGAATTGCTAACTCCAACAACGGCTATACTTTTACATACGATAGAAACGCAATGGAGGCGACACTGAACGTAGGCGGATATACTGCCACTCCACACCGAGACTTTGATGGCGACAACTACTGGAGCATCAGAAAAAAATAAAAAAAAGATAAAAAAAAGGCTTGACTATTTCCTAAAAGACTGTATAATATATACATAACGTTGAAACAGTAACAACACACGGAGCAGGCAATGACAAAGAAAGAAAGAATGACACTTCCAGCAATTAGGTTAGGCGGACGAGGACAGCATTTGGATCTCAGCCCGTTAGCAAAGGCGAAGGCGTTCTCCAAGTTTGGCAAGCCCAGCAACGGTGATGAGGTGACTGGAATGCTAAGCCTCAAGGTAGAGAAGGTATGGCAGGAGTTTGCGCTCGTAAAGCACAGTGAAGGCGACATGAGCATTGGCGTAGGTGGCAAGTTGATGGCACAATTGAGTATCTAAAAAAAGATAAAAAAAGTGCTTGACAAACGGCAGATAGGCTGTTATAATTAGAAGTATAGTAAGTAATAAAACTTACTAACAAACGCAACACACACATAGGATATACTATGAAAAAGCAAGAAACATTTTACAGCAGAGCAATTGGCACATACAGCAACAAGGGCATGATGAAGAGTGCTAGACTGGACGCTGATGTAAAAACAGCACAGGTAAGGGCGTTTGAGAATGGTGGAGCACAAAAGGTAGAAACTGCTAGTAGCTTGAAGGTTGTACGCTACGAAGTAATTGGTGGAAAGAAATTTAAAGTTATTAGGTAAAAAGATAAAAAAAGTGCTTGACATTTGTCGGGCACTACGTTATAATAGTTTTTATACAGTAAGGCATTTAGCTTTGCTGACACACTGTAGGCAATTTAGCTTACAATTTTTACTAACTCCAATACGGAGCACGACGATGAAAAAGTTTATCACAGCAACAGTAGCAGCATTGGTAATGAGTAACGCCGCAATGGCCTTCACAGGTGCTGACAAATTCGCAGAAGAGATTGTAGGTGGATTGGGTCCAGTAGCAGTTAGCGTAGATCCATTTGCTGAAGAGATCGTAGGCGGACTTGGTCCAGCTAACACCAACATTGATCCATTTGCTGAAGAGATCGTAGGCGGACTTGGTCCAGCTAACACCAACATTGATCCATTTGCTGAAGAGATCGTAGGTGGATTGGGACCAGCTAACACCAACAACGATCCATTTGCTGAGGAGATTGTTGGCGGACTTGGACCACAAGTAAATCATGTTGCTGGTCGATAATTAGGCAAAAAAGTGCTTGACTTTTGTCAAGCACTACGCTATAATATATACATACAGTAAGACACAAGAGCTTACACAATACAAACACTCCACAGGAGACGACAATGACTAGAGAGCAACTAGACCGGGCAGTAGCAGCATACACAAGCAAAGGCGGAGAGATCACAGTATTGCCAGAAGCTCTTCCTCCAGTAAGTTTGAAGGATGCGCTCAACATTGCTGAACGAGTTATTGACGAGCACCTGGCGACCAACCCTGTAGAAGATGATGAAGACATTGTTAGTTTTAGAGGTTACGAAGAAGTCAAACTTGCATTACCAGAAGGAGCTGCTGTAAAATTATAGAAATAAATAACTTGACATTAGGCACAAACCCCTATATAATAAGTTATATAGGGTGAAACATTAGGCAATAACAAGGCAGGAGACATAATGGCAAATATTACATTCCATCCTAATTCAAGTTCATTCCACAACGCACCAGGCAACAAGGCTATCTCAGTCGCTGGTAAGACTTTCCCAATAGTAAAGAACATCAAAACTATGCCTCGCGGATACGATGAGGTATATGTAGATGCTACAGCCGTAACAGGCTTTCCCAACAAGAACATTCGTGTAAGAGTAACAGACAACAACTATATGATAGAAGGCGGCATGCAAGAAATAAGCAGAGCACTCACCCCGGCTATGGCACTGACTACTGAGACAGACGAGGAGATTATTGTACGAATGCGCGAGCGTTTTGAGATGCTAGAAGCACTGACAGGCGCAGCAAAGAAAGGCAAGATCAAGTCACTCATTATTAGTGGCCCTGCTGGTGTAGGTAAGTCACACGGAGTAGAGCGCAAGCTATCCAAGCACAACATCCTCTCAACACTATCCGAGAAGGAAGTTCCATACACTATTATCAAAGGTGCTATGAGTCCAATCGGATTATACAAAGCACTGTATAAGTTCCGTGATGCTGGCAAAGTGGTCGTCTTCGATGATTGTGATACGATCTTTGAAGACACACTGATGTTGAACATACTAAAGGCAGCATTAGATTCTAAAGCACGACGAACTATTTGTTGGAACACTGAGTCACGTGTATTAGATAGAGAAGGTATTCCAGATCGCTTTGACTTCCAAGCATCGGCTATCTTCCTTACTAACATTGACTTTGAGACAGTCAAGTCAAACAAACTGAAGCCACACCTAGATGCTCTCACATCACGCTCACACTATATGAGCTGTGACATTAGTACAGACAGAGAGCGACTGTTACGCATCAAGCAAGTAGCACAGGATGGACTGCTCAAAGACTTTGACATGACTGACGCAGAACAGAACAATGTGTTAGACTTTGTTACTGATAACTTTGATAAGTTACGGGAGCAATCATTACGCACGGTAGTCAAGGCTGCCGAGTTGAAGAGTGCTTTCGGTGATAGCTGGCAGAAGTACGCTGCCGTCTCATTGCTGAAGTAACAGAGCTGCGGCGAGCTTATAAACCTAACGCCGCCAAACAGCACTCGTAGAGTGTCTGCGCCCCACCAAGCGGGCGCTATGGAATTGCTGTTAGTCCTACAGTAGAGTATGTACTCCTGGGACTAGCGTATGGGGACATGGCTGCCCTTCCGTGTCCCCACCGTATGCTAAATACTATATGGCACTACAACAAGCAACAACACCAACCAAGCAGACTCCAGCGGGCGTATTTAGAGTATCATATAGCTATGTATCTAGCACTGGGGAGCAGCATAGCGTAACTGAAGACGTAATTGGCTATTCTAGTAAGAATGCTATTAGCATCATACAACAATATCTATCCGAGTGTAACTATCTGGAACATAAGATAACGGATGTAAAATTATTTGATAAGATAACGATAGTCGGTTAAGAAAAAAAGAAAGAAAATTTTTTTGGAGGTGGCTTAATGCACACTTATTGCAAGCGCACACCCCAGCCCTATGCGATACCCAGTATCACGGAAAGTGGTACCCAGAAACGAAAAGTACTCTATATTAAAAATCCGTAGCTAAAAATCCGCATCTCACCCTAGACGAATTCTCCGCACAACAAAAGCTCCTCCCAATCTCAAACCATATTGTGCTAGCAACACGGTTGCTTGCCCAATAGGCCCGTAGGAAAAACTTCGTTTTTCATACAGTCTCAATTCAAAAATTTTTTGCACAGAATTTTCTTATAACCTGTAACAGGCTTTTCTACGCTCCTCGGGATAGTCTTTGTATGGACAGCGTCTCCGAGCCAATAGACAGGTTAGCTCATGCTCCCTCAACACGGTGTTAGTACGGTGTAGTGACGATTCCAATGCGGTCCGGATAGACGATAGTTATATTTTTTAGCCATCCTTTGTACAATTTTAAATATGTATGAGATATGAGTATCATCGCAAAATAGGGTTGCCCCGGGAGCCTGTTCAACAATCTGTTCAAAGTCTCGTTTTATACCCTCAGGACTATGATCACCGTCAATGATGATGAGATCAGAACCTGTTAAGTCTAAATGATTTTGATGCAGTGTTAGGTTAGGATTTATGGATTCATAGAACGATTGTATCTCACCAATTTGTTCTGGGAGTCGTAATTCGATATCGTATAGTTCTTGATAGTGTTGTTGCACCATTTGTCGGATATGTTCATTATTACGATTGGGAAGGAAATACTGATCCCATAGATTTACGTCTACAGTATTTATGATTGCACGGGGATAGTGTTGTGCTAGTAGATGCGCGGTTCCCCCACAGAAAGTTCCTATCTCTGAGATGTGCTTAAATTTTATTTTTTTCTTATCACATCGTGCTAAAAAATAGTTGAGCTTATCCCGCATAAGGGTTACAGGATCGTTTCTAAGGATATCGTGAAGTTGGATGATTGTAGATGTCATAAGATATATATTTTATATGCGACTATTTATCATTGTTGGTTTGATATCTATTTTATTATCATCATGTATATGGGGGTTACAGGCTTGGCGTTGTCCATCTATGTATTTTACTGAGGAGGGGCGAGAACGGTGTCGTGATTACAATGAGGATAAATGGGACGAATATTGGAATCCATTTTGAAGTAGGATAATGCTATCACCGCAAAACCGGCTTTCAGCCGTTGGCTCGCTACACTCGTTCGGGGGAGGATATGTCAGATCCAGATCGTAATCCACATCTACCCGGAGAGCATTGGCATGTGAGAAATGGGGGTACTGATTGGTTGCCTGAATTATCACCACACTATAAGAGGGAGGGAGTTGTGACACCACCAAACTATCGTCGTTGGAGACGAATACTGTTATGGAGTATATTCATGATTTGGTTCATGGCTGGTTATATATGGTTAGAAGATTTGATTGGAATAGCTGATGCATATGGCGCGGAGATTCGTCATCAAATCAACTGCTTGGCATTCGAAGATATTGGTATGCAGGATTGTCCGGTTGATTAGCAACCACCAAACCATCGTTGTGGAAATCCATATGTAGCGCCGCCGTCACCTCTTGGGTTAGAGTTACACGATTTATTAGTAACGGAAGACTGCTGCCAATTGGGACGAGCTGAGTTAGAATGTCCTGATGGTGAGCAAGCTGTTACTAATATGAGTATTGCTGTTATGATAGCTGCATAACATAAAAACGCGATTATTCTAGGTAACATCATTTAGAACCTCATTCCTGATCCAGGATTTGACTTTACTCGCTCGCAGTTAGCAAGGTCCTTCTCTAATACAAAAAATCCACAGTCTGCAGTTTTACTGGAACATCCCGCCAATACTACGACAATAAATAATAATATACATACTTTATTCATGTCTATCCTTTATGCTATTTATATAAATAATACATTATGAGATACTACGAAATATCAGAAGCGAGAAGAAATCCTATTTCGGATAAAACAGGTAAAGAACTAAATCCTCGAGTGCCTCTTACTGATAAACTAGAACAGTATAAGGATCGAGAAGACATATTCATTTCATATGTAATGGATATGGGCGACTTACAACCTAAAGGCGGAAAGAACATATCTGGTTTTAAGGTTGGCATCAATCCAAAGTCACGCTACAATACTCCAAATGGCATTTATTTGTATCCACTAAAAGAAGCGTGGAAGTCTTATTATAATCCTAGGAAACGCATCTTAGATGTACCGTTTGCTGGTGAGCAACCACAGGTTGGTATATTACAGGTTGATATGAATCGTGCTATGGATTTGAAGACATATAACTCTAGGATGTGGGATCAGGATTATGATAAACTAGCACGAATGATTGAAGACTTTTTCGTTCAGAAAAATCGTATGTCAGAAGCAGTAGGCTGGGAGGCAGCCAAGTCTATATTAGCTGCAGCAAATGATGGAGCAAGAGTAAAGACTCCAGGCGGGCGTTTTTGGAATATGTCTCGATATACTTACTTCTGTCTCACGTCCCAGTTAGCTACATCATTCAAACCAGAATACGAAGAAGAGCTGATAAAGATGATGCAGGATAAAACTGCTCGAGCAAACCGCACGGATCATACTGTAAGATTTGATATTAAAGATAATATCAAAGCTGATGCGCCTACTAATCGTTGGACACTAATTCTTATTGAGCTAGGTTATTCAACTATTATTGACAGAGCAGGACAATCTATTATACATCCATCAGAACCCATGCAAGCAGTAGCATTAGATCCTACGGGCTACAAAGTAATTGACTCACACGATAACAAGGGCTACGAGCGTTTAAACGCTTCACTAGAGGCAAATGATGCTAAGGTGTCTATCATGGTTCGTGAGTGGCTCAAGCACAAAGCTGGCATTACTATGAAGTCAGAAGCATTCAAAATGGCACAAGCAGTTCGCCATATGGTACAGTCATATGAATCAGAATACTCGGACAAGCTAAATGTCAAAATGGATACAGCTCTGTCTATGGCATTGGACAAACTCAAAGTAAATTTAGATGCTGAAAAGAACGCTAAAAAGCTACCAGACGAAATCTCAATGACTACGTCTGATGGCGGGTTTATAAAAATAGATACTAAAAAAATTACTGTATTAGGTCCTGAGAAAGTATCTAAACCTCATATGAAAAAATACGGCAAAGCTAAAACTATTAGAACATTCAAGCTAAAGCAATTCGATCCAGGTAACTGGCAGGAATGGGGAGATGCGTTAGCCTTCCATGCTCAAGCAGTTATGGCAGGAAGTGATCCAGATAATCATTCTATCAAGATAAACTTCCCGGATGATGATTGGGAATAACTAAACTATGAGACTTAGAGGATGAAAAAAATAAATGAGATATTATGAATTAACAGAGCTGTCACAACGACAGCGTAAAGAGATTGCAGGGACAGAGAAAGATCAGTTTTTTACTCGTCCTGCTGTAGCACAAAACTTTGCTGCCTTTGTAAAAAAGACATTGTCTGGGTTAGACCCAAAGCCATCTACTATGATAGAACCATCTGCTGGTAATGGTGATTTAGCCAAACATTTTCCAGGCATACAGATGTATGATTTAGATCCTCAGCGTGATGACATACAACAAGCAGACTTCCTTAAGTCTAATCACAATTACGAGCCTGGTAAGACTGTTATTATGAATCCTCCGTTTGGTGTTAACTCTAATTTAGCAGTAGCTTTCTTTAATAAGGCAGCTACATTTGCAGATCATATCGCACAAATAGTTCCAATAACTTTTCGTCGTCCATCTGTACAGAATCGTATGAGCAAAGAGTTTCGTTTGGTAGATCAATACAACTTACCAAAGAATGCGTTTTACTTGCCTTCCGAAGGTGATGGCTCAGAAGGAGCAAAAGGATACTCCGTACCTGCAGTTGCTCAACTATGGACTAGAGGCGAGCGAGAAGCAGAGGTTCAAAACGAAATACCTAAAGAGTATTCATTTACAAGAAATCCTCAAGAAGCTGATTTTGCGTTTAGGCGTAAAGGCAGACGTGCTGGACAGATTATTACAGATCCTCAAGAGATAGCAGTAACTAATCCTAATTCATTTATATATGTTCGTGGACCAGTAGAGCCTTGGCAAAAAGTTGACTGGACACAATATGGTAGGGATACAATGGGAGCGTATTCTATCTCACGCAAAGACATAGCAAATGGTTTAGCCAGTTAGTCTATATTGTTTGTAAAATTCTATAGATGGATTATATAAGCAAGCTAACTCATAATCTTTATCTGAACATTTAAAATTAAATTTTTGGTTATTCTCTTGATAGTGTTTAGCTAATAGTATAGTAGATATACTCATATTTAAAATTCTTTGTTCATTTGAGAATAACTTCTTCCCATATTTTTTTGTAGTAACTCGTGTATATCTTCCGTTCTCTAATATAGTTTCGTCAGCCGTATTGGCGTCCCATACATATGTATATTCGTCTGTAGGCTTTATTGCCAACCTAATTCTTGTTTTACTGTCCAAAGCCATTGTTGTTGTATTTGCTCCGCAAAATAATGTTGTCTCTCTTCTGATAAATGTAAATTGTCTAAGCCTCTAATAGGCATATTCAAATCAAAATTTCCAATGGAATCATACCAATAACCAATAGGGTTGTATTTAATCCAGCTATCAGTATTTTTCATTTTTTGCAGTTGGAATAAATTATATGTCTCTTGTTTAACTGCTATATGTGCTAACGGTGTTTTCCAAATACTTTGTATTGAATTAACTGCTGACACTAAATCTGATAAACGTTCTTCTTGATTTTCAGATGTATATAATCTCTTATAATAATACCTATGTTCAGCTTGGCGACTAGGATGTATGTTTGATAAATTATCTGGTGGTAAAGCATCAATCCAAACATTTTTATCTGTATTGAAAAAAGTCCAACGATGTGGATATGTCCATAGTATTAGAACTATGTCTCTATCTTTTCTTAAATGTTTTGCGTAATAAGAATAAGCTAGAAATATACGAAGATTAGATCCTCCGCCAAAGCCTAAATTTAGAATATCACAATTATTTAGTTCGGCTAGTTTAGAGGGCCAGCCACGTTTAGATATACCCATAGTATTTGGATATACATCTTCTAAACCTTGTCCTGCTGTATGGGAACACCCAAACGTGACTATTCTCATTTCCTAAATACTGCTACCGCTGTATGCCCATAACCTTGGAAGGCATTGGGTATATCTTTTCCTATAGTCTTTACAATCCAATCACTTATTTTATGTGATATCCAATGCTTGGGCTGCCGCAATACAGAATGTTTGATGCCTAGCTTTTTGTTTATCATATACACAAAAAACGCATTCAGATACCAAGGATGATGAAAGTCGTCCAATGGTTCGTGATGTATGTCTTCTAGTCGTAAATTAAATTGTTTAGCTACATTATTGAAGCATCTGTCAGTCCATCGTGTAATGTGATGTGGAGGCAGATTGAGGCAAAAATCCTGCTTGTATTGTAACCAAGAGTCTTCTGAAGGTGTTGTTAGTATAAGCACTCCGTGAGGCTTTAGACAAGCTAGGCATGCTGCAATAAACGACTGTGGATCTACAACATGCTCTAATACTTGAAACGAACAAACTACATCATATTTCTCACGATTCTGCTGAGCGTGTACCTCAATAGTTTCTGATGAGATGTTCCTACCTTTAGCAATTCCTTTTTGTACTGCTACCTCAGAGAACTCTAATCCTCTATATAATTGCATAGGAATGTGAGAGCTGAATTCACCTGTGCCACAACCAATCTCAAGCACAGAACCTGTGCCCTTGAACATTTTGCTTACATAGTGATATTCATACTTCTCTTCTTTGTAATACCATTCAAACTGCTGTAGCTTGTCATAGAAGGATTGCCCACCGGGGTATGCCGGATAGAAGTAGCGTAAATCACAATCGTTACATCTAGCTAGTGGCATATCTGTTTTGACATCATCCATAATGTCTATACCATACTCTGCTATATAAGCATCGTTCAATCTCTTGCGAGATACAAAGTCAATTTCTTCAGTATTTGTACTTGCACATAGTGGGCAAGGTTTTGCCATAAATCCTTTATTAGTTAGCCGCGGGGGATGCCGCCATAGAACCTGACATATGAATTAGGTTGTGGAGGACGCTGTGGTTCTCTGTAAATTGTTTTGGGAAAGATAGGAGGCAGATTGTTTCTATACCTATTACGCTGAATCCTCAATGCTCTACGATTTCCAACTGGACTAGGTTGTTTATTATATACTTGTGACAGTGCCATCATTTCTTTAATGCGAACTTGCTCTGCTCGTCTTTCCCCGTCAGACATTCCCATTAATACAAATGCCGCTAAAATCCAAATATACGATCGTACCATCTATCCTTCTCCTTACTCCTATATGCAACGCATTTATTATAGGCAATTCCGTCGTTGTATTTTCTATCCCAGAAATGCCTAGCTTCGCAATTTATAAATGCACTACAAGATGATTGTATTATACTTATAAATAATACTAGTATAAAATATTTTTTTATTGAACAAATGCCATACATTGGCTTCTAGCCTTTTCGTCAAAGAAATGACGAGCATTGCATTCACTTGCTGTTATTGTATAGCAAGAAGTTAACAATAATGAAATTATTATAACTCTTACCATGTGTTTCCTTATGTGTTATATTGATGTGCCTAGCACAAAAAATGCTATCAATAGCATCGCAATTCCAATTGGTTCCATCCTATTCCTTTTTAGATATTTATCTATGTCTAAACGACTGTTAAAAAAAGAATCGTTATTTACGGTGTATTCCGTAGCGTTGTTTGGTGTCATAAATGCTGGTTGTATAAAAACTAAACTTATATAATGTTCGTGTAGTAAGTTATATGATACAAATTTATCGAGTATTTAAAGACAAAAATAAAACTTGGTTACGCAAACATAATTACCCAAATGATGTCCTTACCCCTTGTATATGGATGTCAGGGTGTAATTGGTTTGACGAAGGCTATCTAGTAACTCAATCATGTCTCAATACACAATCTCTTCTAAATTATTATAACTGGGGGTTGTTTAGAAAGCCAACATCATATCCTAAAAAAGTAGTAGAATGGACAACTCCTATTAGGCAACTTTTATATTATAAAAATACTGGAACAAATTTTCATAATCATAAAATCCATGTAGATCGACAAAGTAAAGTTCAATATAATATATGGGTGTCAATATCTGCTACTACTGTATTTGAAATAAAAGATTTAATGTCAGTTAGATTAAAGCTAGGTTATGCTATTGCTATTCCACCGGAAACAATATATAGAATAGTATCTACTAATAGAGATCGTAGATTACTATCCTATAGTGCTATGGCTAAGGTCCGCCCATAGATGTTGTAGTTGGTGTAACACCTTGTCTCATAGCTTCCATAACTACTGCTGGAGGATTATTTGCTTGTGGATTTTTTTGCGGCAAATACTTAGCAGGATCTAAATCATATAGTTCCAATGCTCCGCCAGCAGACTTAGAAGAACCTAAAACAAATGATCCATCGTTCTCCTCAAGAGCCTCTTCTTCCATAAACTCACCTCTAACAGTTTTTCCTTGCTCTCTAGAAGCGTCTCCTGCTTCAAGTTCAGCTTGAGTTTGCTCTGTATAGGGTTTAGCATATGAGCGTGGTTCATCCTCGTCATCGTGCTTTACCCAAATCCAAATAGTTTCACCATCAGTATGATATGAGAGATATTCAAACTCTTTACTATTCAGTGCAGTAGTTGGATATCCTAATACAGTATTATAAAAGAATACAATACCAATTACTGTAGCTAGTGCTGTAGGAATAATATAATATTGATGTAGTGTTGCTCTACTTTGGATAATAGCATATACAAACAAAGCTGCGGCTAAGAAGCCAAATATCATTAAAAGTGTCATGTATCTCTCCGGTCAGTTTGATGATGGTGGTGATGGACTTGGTGTTGTTGGGCTTGGGCCCGGTGCTGTCTGTTGCCTCAATGCTCGTTGTAATCCTTCATCAACTTCATCAGGTACATCTGATAGATGATATTCTTGTCCAGGTACTTTACCCCGAATCAAATTCTTTGGTAGATAGTTAATGTTTCTAACTACTCCTAGATCATCAAGTTCAAAATTGATAAAAGTTTTTTGGGCTCCTTTTTCTTCTAAAATATGCGAGCTTGTATGCACAATATAGAAAGGATTCAACCTTATAACCTCAACAGTAACATTGGCAGGACCTCGCATAGATGGATTCTCTTTGAGCCAACCTTCTTCTACTAACTGCTTTGGAAATACTGCTGGAGCTGAAGAATAATAATGAGCATTGATTGTGTAGTCTCCTACTTCTAATGCTCTAAAGGTAACAACTTCTCGGTTGATACGAACAACTTCCAATTCACCGTTTGGTTTCCAATACCAATCATTTCGTGTTCCTAAATCATCTTTGTCTAAGAACACATTGCCTCTAGTTGGTTGAACAAAGTTCACCGTTCCATGAGGCGTTTGTACCCAGAGATCAATGTCAGCTTCATGCATGTCTTCCCAATGCATTATGACTATCATCTCTGCTTTCTTTTCTACGTCAGCAGTCTTCTCTGGTTTGTTAATCAATAAAAAGCTAATAAGGAAAAGGAATACAAATCCTAAAATTAGATTGAATAATAAATCCGTAAGGGCGAGAGTGCTTATATACTTATTTTTCATATTTCACAAACTCGTCCATATACACTAATTGCAACTTTAGCAAGATGCTACAGATAAGGCCCGTTAGTGTTGTCCATAATGCCGTCCCCATACCAGTTGCCATTTGTCCCAATGCATATTGAACGCTATTAATGTCTTGAACATTAATGTCTGTGAACATTGTGCTGAGCATATAGATAAAGCCTATAACAGTTCCTACCATTCCTAGGCTTAGCAGCATTTCACTCATATACCATTCTGGGCGTGAGCTAGATTGCTTATCGTTTGTAATGTCGAACATATGGATCTTCCAACCAGCTCTCAAACTCAATACGATGTATAGTCCAATAATCAACCAACTAATATATGTTACATCTGTATTATAAAGTGTTGTAAGAAATCCAAACTGCCAACATAAAAATAACATTACTATCGACGAGCAAAACATTGCCCACCATTTCAATCTTGTTTCCATAAAAAATCCTATCAATTATTTATCCTACGAATGCTTTCTCTAGAACGTAGGTTCCTTGTTGTTGATTACTTCCTTCTACAAACCCACGCTCTTCTAGTATCTCACGCAAGTCTTCGTTGAACTCCATAGAGCCGCATAACATAACTCTGTCCTTTATAGGATCTAGTTCTGGAATCATAGTCAGTCCGTGTGTAGCAGGATCTAACAAATATTCTTGAATGCGCTTAGTCCAGCCAAAGTGTTCAGCATCTTGTGTAACGATTGGCATATAATGAATAAACGAATTTCTAGTTAGCTCCTCGTCATATGCTAGTAAGTCTTCTTTTTTACGAACACTCCACATTACATATGTTTTTCTTTCAAACATAGTTTTAAGTTGCCTACTTCTAAGTATAGACATAAATGGAGCAATACCTGTTCCTGTAGCTAGTAGCCATACTCGTTCAGATTCTTTAGGTGTAAAGTTTTCTGCAAGCAAAGTGCCTTTGGCTTTTTTACCAACATGCATTGTGTCGCCAGGTAAAACATACTTCAATAATGATGTAAGTTCTCCGTTAGGTGCTTTGATAGAATAAAACTCTAGGTAGTCATCACTAGGTGCTGATGTAAAAGAATAAGCTCGCTTTATACTGTCAGGTAGCCCAATCATTGTAAACTCACCTGGCTTGAATGCGTAACCTTCTGGCTTTGTTGTTCTAATCTTAAATAGTGATGGTGTTGTATGATGTACTTCTAGTACAGTGACTTCGTGATACTTTGTGTTTGATTTTGCTTCCTGTTGTTCCTCAATACGAAACTTAGCAAGTTCTTCTTGCCATTCTTCTTCTGTAAGAGCGTGCCATCCTCTACAAAAGTCTGGCGAGCGCCCGCATCCACATGACATAGTTCTCCTTTTATTTTACTTATTAGTTGCTAGTCTTCCTCAGACGTTTTAAGGTTGTTTAGAAAATCTCGAAGTTTAGTGCTATCTGTTTTAGCTGTGATTTTCATTTTAGGTTCGTCGGGTACTTCATCTGGACTTGTAGGTGCTGATCCGTTTCTCTTTACCTTGCTCAATATAGACTGAGCACTTGTGTTAGATGTAACAGTTACACCTTCCTCATCCTCTGAGTCTGTTATGCGTAGTGTATCAATATTAAAATCTAAATCTATTTTAGCATTTACTCCTGAGGAGTTTCTAGTTTTCATTAGCTGGATTTGATATCGTCCTCGTTCCCGCATAGCTCTAGAAGTAAAGATACCTATTACATTATCTGCTGTTTGTATTTTAGATAATCCTCCTGAGATATGACTATGATCGAATTCTATCTCTTCTACAGAGGCTCTATTCAACTGAGATGCTGTTACAAATAGTGTGTTTGTTTCCATAGCTAAATTACGCAACTCTTCAGATACATATTTGTCTTTTACAAATAAGTTCTCAGCCGAGATGCGTTTGCCAATAGGCATCATCAAATCTAAATAATCTACAAGCAATACATCTATTTTTCTATCTGTTTTGATTTCTAATTCTTTTATGTATGCTCTAATATCGTTTGCTGTTTTACCTGATGGCATATACTTTACTTGGAATGCGCCAGACTTTTTTCCTATAATCTTTACCTTCATCTCTACATCATCTATACTCTTAAATATTTCTCGAGAAGGTATCTCTGTAACCATAGAGTCAAGTCTCATACTAACAATCTGTTCTGAAAGCTCAAATGTTAGATAAACTACATTCAATCCTTCCTTTGCCCAATTGACTCCTAAGTTAGCCAGGAATAAACTTTTACCTGCGCCAGAGCCTCCAGCAAATATATTCAGTTCTCCTCTGTTGAATCCACCAAATAGTTTCTGATCCAGTGTTGTCCAGCCTGTGCTTACTTGTCCGTTCCTACTTTTGATCCACTCTAGTCTGCCTCTAGGATCTGCCCAGTAGTTAGTTCCTAAATCTTTTTGTAATCCTATCTGCACTGCGTTCTTTACTAGATCCTCTACTGGGCCATACTCGCCTTTCTCTAGTAAGTCTGCTGACTTGAGAATAGCTTCCTCAAGTGCTTTGTGTCTGCTGAAAGTTTCAAACTCTGCTAGTAGCCAATCATAATGCTCTGTCTTCATTGGGCCAGGATCTCGTAGCTCTGTACCACACGCACCATTCACCATATCCCGTGTAGGTATTGCGTTATGCTCTGCTACATAGTCTGCTAGAAACTTTGCTGCTGATTGTAATCTCTTATCAAATGTCTTTGGCTCAAATACACCTTGACACCTAATAAACGATTCAGCATCTGTTAGAAACATCTCAAGATATACACGTTGTATATCATATCCATAGTCTGTGTTCTGTCTGCTCATTAGAATACTTTTGCTCCGTATTTCTTTTCAAAGTCACGTGCGTCTCCTAAGTCATTTACCATAGGCTGTCCTTTTATATTTAGGCTAGTGTTTAGCAACATAGGACAGCCTGTCTTGTCATACCATAGTTCTAACAATTCTCTAAAGCTAGGGTTATCCTCTCTTGTAACTGTTTGGACTCTTGAGGTTCCATCAGTGTGTACAATGCCTGGGAAACGTTCTGGCTCTCGACACTTCGGAGTGTATTGCATATATGGTCCTGTTGGGCCGTCGAAATATTCATCGGCATATTCAGCGAGGATTGCGGGGGCGAAGGGTCTGAACTCTTGCCGCTGTTTAATATGGTTAACCCTACGCTTGCAATTTGGATCCCGAGGATCAGCAATAAGAGAGCGATTGCCGAGGGCACGAGGACCAATCTCTGCATGTCCTCTTGCAATTCCGCAGAGTCCGATGGATTCAAGTTCTGAGATGATTCTGTCATAATTTAGTGTTCCTTCTATTTCATATCCTAAGTATGGACCGGGCCAGTCTATATGTCTGCCCCTATATGCTAATACAGATCCAATTGATGAACCGGAGTCACCTGGATCAGGCATAATCCATACATTATCCCACATACTGTATATATTAGTATTAGCACTACAATTCAAAGCACACCCGCCCATAAGGACTAGGTTATTGCTAGTAGTTCGACTCTTTACTTCTCTAGAGATTGTCTCAAGTAACATCTCATAGACTCGTTGTGTTGCTGCTGCCACATCATATGCCCAAAAAGTTGGACCACCAAATTCGTGTGCTATCATATCTGGCTTCCACCATAAGCATCCTCGATGTAGATTATGCTTTAGCTTTATAGTTGGTATCTTGCCAAATATATTATCTATAGCAGATGGCGTCAAGTCAAAAAATGTATCTAGTATCTCGTCAAAATATTTATTGCTATCACCAAATGCTGCCATTCCCATCAGTATATATTCTTCCTCATTTGGCTTTAGTCCTAGTCGTTGCGTCATAGCACTATACCATAAACCAATTGAGTGTGGATATCCTTGTGAGAATATTTGATGTAGGTTCTGTCCAGTGCCTTCCCATACAGTTAGAGTCTCAAATTCTCCAATAGAATCTATTACTATAACTGTAGCATTTGAAAATCCTGAGGTGTAGTATCCTGCAGCGGCATGTGACTGATGATGGCTCATTGTATTCACGGGAGAGTGTATGCCATACTTTGCCATATACTTTTCAACATTGTTCTCGCCAAACTTCCAACCTTGACCCGCTTTTAGCTGCCTGACACTTTTTAGAATTGGATCTTCATACCATATTACTTCAGAAGGGTAGCCCCATTGTAGAGCATAGTTTATAATTTTACTGTTTAGATGTGGATCGTTTTTTATTCTACTAAATCGTTCTGAGTGACTAGAGAATACAATTTTATCTCCATCGAATGCTGTTAGCGATGCGTTATGACTGTTTGCGCTGACGCCCCAAGTAATCATACTTACTCATAAATAAAAGGGTCTTGTTCTCTCAATTTCTTTAATCGTTTTCTAAATTCAATTTCTTCTTTTACCCATACAAATGGAAAAGAAATAATTTCCCAGAGCTTACGGAAAGCATCTTTTATTTTATCCATCTTTTCATTCTCAATTTTATTTTTAGACTGGTCCTCTCTTTGTATTTCATTATACTGTAAAGAGTTAGTGTTCTACCGTATTTAGCTACTGCATCGCTTATGTCATTTATTTCATTACGCCAAGGAGGCATACTTACCATCCATTCATTCTCCAATGCTGCCTCAATCATCTTTGCTCCTGCTTTATCTCTGTCAGGTACTACGATGATATTCTTATTCAGAGAGTTTATAAGAAGCGCCTGCTGCGGGTTTATGTCACTACCTAATACTGCTAACCCATTGATGAGAAGAGCGTCTAGCGGGCCCTCACACACGATAGCGTAAGGCCTATCATATGGTTGAGCATCCATACCATATACGAATCCTGGCTGCGAGTATGTTAGATACTTTGCTATGCTCCCTTCAGTCTTGTAGGTACGAGCTGTATAGCCAACACATTCTCCGCCATAGTAGAAGGGAATAATAAATCTATTCTTCATACCTAGCTCAGGACTCCAGTAGAAGTTTGTATCAGACATAAGCAAGTTTCTACTAGCCATATATTCTAATACAGGAACAACTGCTTCGTTTTGTGTCTCAGTCATTAGTTGAGAACCAACAGGAAGTCTAACAGGATCAAACTGAGGACGATGTGAGACATATTGTATGTGCTCTATGTCTTGATTGACACGCATTATGTCAAATGAGATCCGTGTAATCAAATCAGAAGGAACTGATAACCACTCTAGTAACTGCTTCATTTTAGCCGTGAGGTTGCGTCCAGGCTGCCAAGATGCCTTGTAGCCACAGTTAAAGCAAGAGTAGCTGATTACTTCGTTGGATATAATGATGCCAGAGCGCCCTCTGTTATCTGCTTTGTGTCCTCGATGATGACAACATACAGAGTTGAATGCGGTCCAGCCACTAGGCGTTTGTTTTCTCTTGTATGGAAGGTGTGCCCATACAGTATCAGATAATAGGCTCATACTTTCATTATAGCATGATTATTTACAAAAGTCAATCTCGGATGAGAATCTTTTTTATCTTATCTACTGGGTCATTATCAAACTTCACACGCAAGAATGAAAATACTCCGTTGAAGTTCTTTGCTACTGGTTCTGTTTCTGTTCCGTCCAGTGTTATGTCAAACAAGTCTCCCCATGTTGGTGAGGACAGTGTGTTCTCAAGTGTAGCCTGCACAGTTACAGTGCCTGCGTATCCTGTGGTATATACTGCCACAGTGTGTAACGCCTCAGATCCATTTAGGGCTGGTTGAGCAGATAGATATTCACTGTACCAGAAATTATTATCTGGAGTAAATACCGTCGCCACTCCGGCAGGCTTGGCTGGAGGAAAGGCATAGTCATCAACAACTATTGTAGCATTATTGTCAAAGTGACTATCTACATAAGTTATGTGACGACGGTTCTCCTCATCTATTAGATAAATGTTATATCTCATCATTTGCTTTGGCAAGTTGTATAAATCATTTTCTGTAATTGTTGTTTGAAACTTGCCTCGATGAACTGTACTATCTGTTGGTGCGTATGGATGGCACTCTCTTTCAATTACTTTTCTACCATTGTCATCAAATGCTACAAACATTATTTTATATAAATCAATGTTTATGGGTTTGTGATCGGCGTTCAATAATCTAAATTGTATTGTATTGTCTATTCCTTTATAGACTTTGATCTGTCGTGTATACACTGGCATCATCTCCGTAGAAAGGCCTTGCTCACTACCTACTATCGTAATAATATTATCTACTAAATAACGTGGTATTAACTGCATAATATTATTTATATGGAATAAAAATAGATTAATGTTACGAAACCAAATAGAAGAAAACTACCCATTTATCAGTGTAATCACATACGGCGGAAAAGAATACGTTGGTATTGTTGTAAATCAAGATAATAATATTACAACAATATTAGATTACTCTATGCTTAAGACTACTGAGGACAAACAATATCTACTAGAGATAGGACAAACATGGTGGATGGAATCAAATAGGTTAATACCTATTACAATATTCCTAAGCAAAGATGTTGAGCCTATTAGATACTGTTTGAGAAATATGAACAGCAAAGATGTCAATATAGTGCTAGGCCCAACAGTTAATCTGCACAACCTAACACTAAAGAGAGTCAAGAGGAAGAATGTGCAGTTAGTTCGTCGTCCGAAATAATTTGCTCACAGAGTAAATTCATATGAACGACTGTAGCAATTGCGTAAGAAAAGGCATGAGCTTTCTTGAAGTAATAGTCTCCATTGTATGGAGGCTTCCATACTTCTCGGCGTATAGCGTCCCAGCCTTGATCCGCTAGATACCTTTTGGATGGACGTATGATAGCTAGGACCATTGCGAGTTCTTCGACGCTAGTAGGTTGTAGCTTACGACATAACGGTCCGTGCCCGCTCAAGTGAAATACTTGATTTACAAATTCGTCGTGCTGTAGCAACTCCCACTCTGGCTCTGTATTCATCAACTCATCTAGATGTCCTTCATCTCTAACACCTTTGTATATATTGACATTCAGAAAGTCTATTTTGAAATAGCCTCTCTCTTCTGCCTGCTTATAGTTTATCGTAGCTTGTCCAGTTAACGGATTCCACGGGATAGCAGTTCCATATATTCCTGTATTGTGTTTAGCTCCGTTCTCTAGTGTTGCTGCACGGTGAGGAATTATATCTAATAATAAATTTCTATCAGCAAAATCTATATCCACATCCACGTTACTTCCCCAATTTTTTAGCCCAACCGGCTCGCATCTTAGCCTTGTCCTCTTCAGTTCGAGGCACTCCTTTATTCCAAGCAGTCCTGCCTTTATTGGCTTTACTCACAGCATCCTTTACCGCTTGAGATCGAGTCATTCCTCTATTCCAAGCGGGCCTACCTTTTCTCCCGTGCTTTCCAAAATGTTGATGTGCTTCTTTACGAATAGATTCATATAACTTTGAATTGAAGTTGCCACGCAATCTATTCTTGCTACTTCTAACAAACATCATATTGAATGCGTATAGCAGTTTGTGCCTTGCTTCTCCTTCATACATTTTAGTTAGCAATAAGTGTGCAATAAAATGTTCTCTAGGTGTTAAAAGAATAAGATTTTCTTCATCATCAGAACCTCCTACACATTTGGGAATTATATGATGCTTTTCTAAATAAGTATCTTCTCGAACTGGACGTGATGTCATCAACTCAAAATACCATTTAGAATATTTACTTTCCATTTCTCTTACTCGCTTTTTTGGAAGCCATTTTCCATTTTAGTGGTGACACACGATCCTTGAAGCATACTCCTTGTAGGTGATCCCACTCGTGTAAGAATACTTTGACAGCATATCCTGTTAGGTGTTGTCGTCGTTGCTCCATATTCTCATCTGTATATTCTACTAGGATTTCTCTAGGGCGTTTGACTTGAACAAATATGCCAGGGAAGCTCAAGCATCCTTCGTCTTCTAATACAGTATCCTCAGTGTGTTGTAATACTGTAGGGTTGATACAAAGCTCTGCGTTCTTTGGATCTGCTCCCATAACAAATAGTTGATGATTCAAATCAACTTGGTTGGCGCTAAGTCCAATCCCGTTGTTACTCAGCATTGTATCAATCATTATAGCTTTGATCTCTTTAGGATCAAATCCAGGATTAGTGATATCTACCTCAGCAACTTTTGTAGTGAGGATCTCATTTGGGTAATATACTATGTCCATTTAAAGTCTCCTGTTTTCCAGTTTAGTGAAGGAATAAACACACTTGCTAAATCTTCATTATATCTAAGATAAGTTTTATAAAAGTTTATAGATGGGCTTGGCATTGATCTACCATAAAACTCTTCTAGTTTTTGAATTGTCTCTTCTGGGTTAGTTATTATAGATCGATAGTCTACAAATAATATATTAGTAGTATCAGTAAATAGTTTTCCAGGATCATCTTTTGTAGTATAATATTCTATAGAAAAAAGATCTATTCTTTCTTTTAAAAGTTTCAGCAATCCTAACTCAAGAGTTTCTTCTGATAATATCATACGCCAAGCACGATATGTTGTGTATCGTCTCTTAAATCTATATACATCATTTTTTGGTAAGGTTGAAGAATATTGATCTAAAATATCTTGCCTATCTATATATTTTAAAATAGGATATCTTCTTTCAAGGTAGTTACATACTCTTTTACCTATCTTAATAAATGTTTTATACATTTTTTTGATATCATAATATCTCATAATCTCATTAGGTTTATCGCCTAGTTGAATAATCTCATATGGTATTTTGAGTGACGCCTTAGATCTTTTTCGAACATAATCCATTCCATCACCCAATTCATTTTTTATAATTCGTAAGAAATTTATTTGAGCAAAATCATCCTCAGTAACGAGCATCTTAATGTAGTTACAGTTTTGAAGATATTTCCCTTCAGTTTGATTTTGGAAATAAAGTTTGGACTGTTGTCCAATATTATGCCAATAATAAAATTTATAGTCAGGCGATTTATCAATTTGAGATCTCCACTCAACTTGATTTATTGGCTGGAAAGGATCTTCTGGATCAAAACAATAATGTATATTATAATGATCCATTTGATGAGCATCGCCTAGATAACCAATGGTATATTCTGGACTTTCTTGGTACATGCTTGATATTAAAAATAAGAGCATTCTACCACCACCCCCTCCGGGAAAATCTAAATGTGTAGTTTTATACGGCGTCATCTATGTAACCTGTCCCCCAATTTAATGATGGGAAAAATAATTTTGCAAACTCTTCATTATATTTAAGATAATGAAGGTAAAAATTTTTAGATGCAGGAGGTAATTTTTTGTTATAAAAATTCTCCAAAGTTTTAATAGTATAATGTGGTTTAGTCATTATGTTTCTAAAATGTATAGGCAATGTATTGTTAGTAGAATGCAATACAGGATCAAAAGTAGTTTCAGAAAAATATTTTAGCATTCCATCTTTAGTTGATTTTAAATCTTCATTTGTATGAACTAAGTGATCCTTTATCATCTCTTTTATTCCTAAAGGAATATTTTTACTATGTGCTAATATAATTCTCCAAGCTCGATACTGATGCCAGTATTTTTCAAGTCGCCAGATATTTAGCGGCAAAGGTTCTTTGTAACTGTGAGATAAATCCCATACATCTTGCCTACTCATAGTTCTTATCTTTGGCGAATGCCCCGATAGATGTTTGCTGACTTTTCTACCAATCTTGATAAACGATTTGTAAATCTCATCTACGTCATACCAATGTAATATATCTGTTGGGTCTGAAGATAAGAAAACTGTTTTCTCTCGAAGTGTTAAACTAATTGGTTCTTGTTGTTCATGATAGTAAGTTAAAGAATCTCCTATAAAATTTTTTATTATTCTTAGGTAAGCTATCTGCTCAGTGTCTTTGTCAGTCACTACCATCCTAACGTAATTACAGTTCTTAATAAGTTCGTGATCGACAGCCCAATCTATATGATGCCACCAATAGAAATCATCTTCTGGCTTTTTTGGTATCGTATTATCAGTTTTACGAAAGTCAAGATTGGTACTGTGATGCATATCATGTGCCTCGCCAGCCATACCTATCTTATATAAAGGATGTTTATAATACATACTTGATATTAAAGATAGGAGCATCCTACCACCACCTCCTGCTGGAAAATGTAGATGTGTAGTACGATATCCTTTTCTCATAATTTGCTTTCCTTTATCACCTCTTTTGCTAAAATAACATCCCTAGATGATTGTGAAAACTTTTTACCCCAATGATCTGGATCTAATATATGATAGATCAGTCCAAGTTGCTCCTCGTTGAATCGTCCCATCATATCCTGTGCCTGTACAGAGTTTAGTAGTAGCCATGGTGATAGCTTTCCATCTTTGATATGATATACTGCTCTGTTTAGATTTACTAATCTAAAATAATGATTCCATTGTGCTGGTGGATTCTCAGTTGCCCACTCTGTCATTGTTTGTATGCTACGCTCTAATGCTGTATGTACATCTTCCTTCTTTATAAGATCCACAGCATATTTTTCGTATAATGCCTCATCACACCATTTGTCAATCTTTACTCCGCTCATTACGATGTATTCAATATATTTCTCTGGATACAGAGGGCGGACGTTAGTAACGAATGAACCAAACTTTACAAAGGCATTGTAGTAAGGAGAGTTACAGAACTCCTCATACGTCTTGTCACGTTTGAAGCCTGTGCCTTTCCTATAGAATAAATTGAATGCGTAAAATCCTGTTTGTACTCTTTTCTCGTCACGTTGCTGCGCTCGTCGTTTCTTTTCGCAAACGTGAACGAGTATTGTACTCTCTTTAGAAAAACTTTTCTTACAGTATTCGCATTTGAATCTAGAGTTTGATGTCGATGCCATGATTGTCTGCTAGTTCCTGTATATCTTCTTTAGTTGCCATTTTTGCTAATATGAGTAGCTCGTCCATTTTTTGATTTGGGTATGCCTTTTCAAGAACAGATAGAAACTTGCTGTTTTGTGCATCTAGTTTATCCTTGCCAGACTTCAATCCAATCCACTCATGGTATTTAATCTTTCCGTAGTCTGCTGACAGACAGAGTAGTTGCCATTGTAGTTTAGGATGCTTTGACATAATCATATAATGTTTATTGAAGAACTCGTTAGTCTTCAATACTGCTATCTCAGCGTCTGAACCTTTTACACTAGAAGCATATCTATTTAATAGCCAAAATGATACAGACTTTTTCTCCTCATCACTCAGCTCGTCCCATACATTCTTTGCTCCTATATCTACAGCAGCAAGAACATCTTTAACTGGTAGCTTTGCCATAATACTATATAAGATTGCAGAAGTCAATAATTTCTGTTTGACGATTTACATCCTTGATGAAGAAAGCACACAATGGATTCTCATCGTCTGTTAGTGGCACCGATAGTAACTGCCCTGACTTTATCTTAGGGAAGTACCATTTGATGTCATTGTAAAAGTTAGTTACTTTGATTTCGCCATAGTCTGCTTTGTAGCTCTTTAGAGGATTGAATAAGAATGCCTCAAAGCCTCTATCATTCAAACTTGTAAGTGGCAGGACTTCTAAGTCCTTGCCTGTGCGGCTATCACCTACAGCAATATGGAAATCAATAGGCATCATTACTTCGTGTCCATTGATCTCTAGAACGATAGCGGAGTTGCTAAATGATTCTAAAAAGATAAGAGGCACAAAATAAAAGTCAGGATCTGACGGAGTTGAGTTATCTAAAATAGAAAACCTAAAGTCCTCATCAATCTCCTCAGGTAAGTTGTTCAAGTCAAATGATTTATTTTCAAGTGTTAGAATTTTCATGTCCAGTCAACCTTTTGTAGTGTAAATGGGTATTGGGCTTGTTTATAAAACTTTTTACGTTCAGTTAAATGACGCTTGGCAAATTTACAAGTAGATGTGAAGTCCCATATTTGTACAAAGTCCTTGTCCTTTGCTTTGCGGATTCCTCTACCAATAGACTGAATCACACGAACAAATGATTTGCCTGGCTCTATAAGAACCAGATTGAATATTCTTGGGATGTTGATGCCTACTGCTGCTACACCATATGTAGCAATAATAACCATGTCGCTCGCATCCTGGACTTCGTCATATGTCTCTTTTCGATCTTTTACTTTTACTTCGCCACTGATAAACACTGAGTCTGGCACAAGCTCTTGTAGCTTTTTACCTGCGGATACACGATCCACTAGAATGAGTGTGTTACCTGATTGTCTAATATTGATGATCTGGCTAGCCAGATACTCAACTCTCTTGTCGTTAGTAACAAGGTATTTGAGTTCGCTTTGATAGTCACGATGCTCAACAATGTCTATTAGTTGTTGAATGTTCACGTGACACTGTGATAGCACTCCTTTGTCCTGTAGCTCCTTAGCACTAATAGATCCAATTACAGGACCTATGGCAGCGTGGAGTGCTTCAAATTCAAATTTTTCTTTTGGTATAGTACCAGTTAGTCCCCATCGTATGGCAGCGTTCTTTAGGCTTTGTGTTAGTAGTGCCTTTAGAACATCAGCTTTTGCTTGGTGCACTTCGTCTACAATAATAGTTTGTACACCTTGTAAAAACTCTGCGAGAGTTATTTCTACTTCTGCGTCTTTGCTTTTCTTTCCAAGGATGTTAAGACTCTGCCAAGTGCATATGGTATGTTTTTTGGCATGGTCTTTT
>Ga0255743_10000241_pt1 | contig 49913 bp, 48 predicted proteins | sample 101ome_19_FD_179950 | JGI IMG/M metagenome (GOLD analysis project Ga0255743, IMG submission 179950) | Coastal salt marsh microbial communities from the Groves Creek Marsh, Skidaway Island, Georgia - 101405AT metaG (version 2) | ecosystem: Environmental > Aquatic > Marine > Intertidal zone >... | reverse complement strand
AAGAAGATATTATGATGAAAATAAATTAATTCTAAAAGTGGCAAAAAAATTAATCGATGAGAATAAAATAAGAGATATAAACAAATTATATGATAAATTAGAGTTATTACATCATTTCAATTTGGATTATGAAAGTTTATCGAATTAAAAGTAATTACTTCTGTCCTAATATCACTTTTTTGAATTCCATGGGATTTGTAATGAAAATATTCTTTGCATCTTCAGTAAGAGCTTCTATAGTTGCAGCACCATCATCTTGTGCGATTAAGTTTACAATTTCAGGTTCCTCAGTTAGTACCATTTCACAAAAATTTTTTATTTCTAATATATTTCTCCACCCGATTTTTGATTTGTCTATTTCGGGTAAACCGTTTCTGATGACTTTTGCTCCTATTTTATAATTTTCTAAATTACGAAAATATTCCATATAAGTGATATATGAAACAAATGCGCGATACAGGGAGATATCCATATTTAACATTTTTTGTCAAGACTGATAAATGATAAGTTATATGAATGTGAAAATAATTGAGCTTAGTATTTTATTAGATCTTTATGTATAAATGTGTTATAATTTTGGTTTGATAGAAAAATGATAAAAGGATTTTATGTATTAGTAATTTGAATAACATTGTTAAAAGAAAATTTAGAAGAAGATATCCAAAATTGGTTAAATGAAGATATACCTTATTGGGACATATCTTTACCTTTAGTCCCAGATAAGAAATCGAGTTCCGAAGCAGAGATTATTGCAAAGCAAGATGGAATTGTTGCAGGATTATTTATCATTGAGTTTATGTTAAAAAAACAAGAGATAATAATTTTAGAAATTATTAAAGATGGTGCAAAAGTAAAGAAAGGCGAAGTTATAGTAAAAATTAAGGGAGAGACCAATAAAATACTACTTTTAGAAAGAGTTATGTTAAATATATTAGGGCATTTATCGGGAATTGCTACTCTGACCAACGAATACGTTATAAGAATAAATGAGGTTAATAAAAAAACAATTATTGCAGCTACACGGAAGACAACACCTGGACTTAGAAAATATCAAAAATATGCAGTGAAAATAGGGGGAGGAGATACACATAGGCTAGATTTATCATCAATGGCAATGATTAAAGAGAACCATATTGTCATGTATGAAGGAATCATTAATGCAATAAATGAAGTGAAAAAAGTAATGTCATTTTCACAAAAATTAGAGATAGAGGTAAAAAATGAAAAAGAGGCTTTAACAGCGGCAAATGAGGGTGTCGATATCATAATGTTAGATAACTTTGAACTGAGTGAAGTAAATCAATTAGTAAAAAAATTAAAAGATATCAATCCAAAAATGTTAATAGAGATATCAGGCGATATTAATGCAAAAACCTTTGATAAATATCTTGATTTAAATGTGGACATAATTTCTATGGGGGAGTTGACACATTCAGTCAGAAATTTCAATTTATCGTTAATAATCAAAGAAAATTTATGACTTTAGGCTAATATAATTAATGTAGAAAATTATTAAGTCAATATATGCCCACGTTTCAAAGTAGAAAGCAAAATTTTGAAACTGTGAAAAATAATATATTTGACTTGATTATTATTGGAGGAGGGATTGTAGGAGCAGGAACTGCCAGAGATGCAGCATTGAGAGGATTAAAAGTAGCCTTATTTGAAAAAAATGATTTTAGTGCAGGTACCTCTTCTCAATCTACTAAACTTATACATGGTGGATTAAGATATTTAAAAAATTATGATTTTTTTTTAGTCAGAGAGGCGGCATTGGAAAGAAAAAAATTAATTGAGATTGCGCCTCATTTATGCGATATTAGAGATTTTATAGTTCCAAATTACAAATGGAGTCAAGATCACTTTCTTTTATTAAGACTTGGATTAATAGGTTATGATGTTCTTTCTTTTCCTAAAAATTTAGGGTTGCATAAATGGTATAATAAAAACAAGATTGAGAAAATAGAGCCTTTAATAGAGAATGATGAACTGAGAGGAGCTGGAATAATTAAAGATGTGATGACTAATGACTCTAGATTAGTTATAGCCAATTTGCAAAATGCGGCTACTGAAGGGGCTTCGATCATTAATTATTGTAGGGTTGAAAATATTAATAAAAAAGATGAATATTATGATGTAAAAATAATTGACTTAGAAAATGGTGACAAATATTCGGTGAAGACTAAGATGGTAATCAATGCAACTGGACCATGGAGTGATATTGTTTCAAAAAAGTTCGATACAAAACATAATAACAAGTTGAGATTAACTTGGGGGGCTCACTTGGTATTAAATAAAAAATCAGGCACCCATCCAGTATTAATTGTGAATAAAGATGGTAGAGCAGTATTTTTGATACCCCATGAGAAGTTTGATATCATAGGTACGACAGATATAGATTATAAAGGAGATCCGGACTTAATTGCACCAACTGAATTTGATAAAGATTATATTTTATCATCTATTAATTCAATATTACCTAATAATAAATACTCAAATGAAGACATTTTATCCGCATTTTCTGGTTTAAGACCATTAGTTTTGAAAAAAACAGATACAAGTGAGGGAAAAGTTTCTAGAAAACATTTGATTAGAGTAGAGGAAAACGGAGTAATTACTGCAATAGGAGGAAAATTAACGACATACAGGTTAATGGCAAAAGAAATAGTGGACAAATCTATTAAAATATTAAAATTGAAGAAATCAGAACATAAATGTTTAACTGGAGATTATCCAGTATTTGGTGGGGATTTTGAATATAAGAATAAAAATATTTATTTCCAAAATGAAAAAAATAGATTGGAAAAAGATTTTGGGATTGATGAAGAGACATCTTCATTTATAGTAAAACAACTAGGAAGTGAGGTTAAAATCTTAGATCCGATTTTAATTCAACATGGAGTTGAAAAAATATCAAATAATAATTATTTACTGACTGCGATGATTATTTATTATATTCAATATGAATTTGCTAGAACACCTATTGATATATTAAGAAGAAGGACATGGATAATGTTGGAAAAAGGAAATGGATTAAATATTTTAGATCAAGTTATTGATATAATGACTTCTGAGTTAAATTGGGATGATAAGACTAAAAATATGATGAAAAAGCGAACTATAGATTATATTAATAATTTTATGAAAATTACATAATTTGATTTAAATTGACAATATAACCTTATATTAAGAAGTTATGAAGTGAAATAGTAAATGCAAGCTCAAGAGAAATTAGGTGAATTCAATGAAAAAATTTCAAACTTTCCTTCAATATTTATTGGGCATGGAAGCCCTTTAGTTGCTATTGAATATGATGATTGGAATGATAAAATTGGAAATTTCATTGACGGATTAGATCATCCGACATCTATAATTATTATGAGTGCTCATTGGGAGACAGAAGACACTATTGAAATCACGTCATCCAGATACCCTAAACAATTATATGACTTTGATCATGAAACCTATCCCGATACATTATTACAATTGACCTATCCTGTGAATGGAGATTCAGAATTAGCATCACACGTAAAAGAATTGTTATCGGATAAATTTAGTAATATAAATTTGAATGATAAGAGAGGTTTAGATCACGGATCATGGGTCCCTATGTATGTATTTTATCCTAATGTTGATGTGAATGTAATACAAATATCTATTCCAAAATCATTTTCCCCAGGACAAATCTTTGAAATTGGAAAGAGACTATCTCCATTGAGAGATAATGGTATTTTATTGGTAGGATCAGGAAATATTGTAAATAACACAAAAGAAGCTAATTTTGAAAAAAAATATACAGAAACAGATGAATGGGCGATAAAATTTGACCAATGGGTAAATCAAAAATTAATAGATTTAGATTTTGAAAGTTTATTAAATATGACAAATAAAGCTCCTTTCTCTGAAAAGGCATTAAAAGGTTTATCGCATATTATGCCTCTATTTTTTATTTTAGGGACATTCAATAATAAGGATACAATAATAACATTGTTTGATGGTTTCCATTATGGAAATATTTCTATGAGATCATTTGCTTTAATTTCTTAAATTAAATTTTATAAATATAATATAATTATTAATATTCTATCTTCTTTGTCTTAATCTTTATAATATTATAAAAAAAATACAATAAAGGATGGAAGAGAAATCTTTATCTTGGGATGAGCAAGAGGTCAACGCATATGCAAACCTTCCCAAAATTAAAACACCAAGTGGAGAAAGGGAGCATGTGAAAAATGCAGACTTATGGGTAGCTGCTAAAATAAACTCTACATTGAAAAAACAAAATGCATCAGATATATATTGGGAAAAAGAATTGTTAAATGAAGAGAGACAAAAAAAATTTATTAGAGGATTACGTAATCACTCATTAAATCGTCAACATATGGGAGCATTTGTGGTTGGCTCAATTGATTTCGAAGTAATCACATCGAGTTTAGTTTCTAGTACTTATGTACAAGGGAAATTCTATAAAATGCAACAGCAAACCAGAAGAAGTGTAATACTGGATGCAGTGATCAAAAATAAAACATTAGATGATAATAGGGATGTGAGAGACTCTTATAAAGATAGATTTGATTTCTATTGGGATTTAATAGAAAAAAGACCAAATAAAGTGATGGGTTTTGACCCATATGTGCAAGATAGTTTTAAGATATTACCTTTGGCAACGAAAACTCGATTTGCAGGAAATATGGATTTAAGGACTGCAAAAGGATATACTCGTTGGAAGGAATTAAATTATCTGCCTGAATCAGTTCGACAATTTAGCAATGAATTAGATATTCAAATAAAAAAAGAATATCCTATTATGTTTAATTCAGATATAATAGCTGATAATAATAATGAAAGTTCAAAAATTCATTTGGAGATGATTGATAAGATAAAATCAAATGATATATTGTATGAGTCATTATTATGGTATGCAGATCATACATATTTGATACCAGATAATAAAAGATTTGAACAAATTTATGATAAGTTTAAATTAAAAGAAAGATTTACGGGTTCTGGACCTGACTCTATGTTCTTAGGCTACTTTAATCCATTAGGATTTAATTTTGATGAAATGATAGAATTATTTGAAAATAAAGATGAAGAAAGCAAAGCAGTAACAGAATTAACATCTTTTGCAGTAGTATCAAAAGTAGATATCTCAGGTGGTATCGATACATGGAGACACACTAGAGTAAATAGAATGATTGAACCAATATATCATGCAATTGATAGAGGAGCTACTGCTACAATGCCTGTACTGTATCAGAGAAAAGAAAAATCTGGTTCTGACTTACCTGGGGAATATTTAGAATTGAGTAATTCCGCTATTGATTTATTCAAACAATTGGTTAATGACGGAGTACCTGAAAAAGAAGCGATTGATGTTTTACCGCATAATATAGAATTATTGCAAATTGAAATGATGGATTTATTTTCATTTTTGAATATAATGGCGTTAAGAACGTGTATACATTCCAGACCTGAGGTGCAACAATGGAGTAAATCAATTTTGAGAGAAGTGAGTAAAACTCCTGATTTTGAAGGTTTGAATAATATAGTAAAGGATGGTATTTTAGCAAGAGGACTACAATTAGGCTACTGCGCAGAATTAGGAACTTGCACAAAATGTGGAGAGAATGTTGTGTATTTACCAGATCCAATCAGAGGATAACTTCACGGATTAACAGGTGGATAAACGTTTATTTCTGTTTGATTACAAATATCTGCATCTTTGATTCCACAAGTTGAACCCATCCAGCATATCCACTTGATTGTTTTTTGATTTTCCTCTAAATGCATGGGATGACCACAATGCATAGGTGCGTTTATTGTTTTGTTGCAATTTGAACAATTATATTCTCGGGGTAAGTTTTGATATATAGGATCTAAGGCGACCATATAATTTAATCGTGGTATGATGTAAAAAAATGATTGTTTTAAAAAAAATTGAATGATGAATTTTGATATGAAATAAAGGAATTTTTCAAATTAAAAATTATAATTAAAATTTGTGGCAAATAATAGTAACGTACACTTTCTTCAATTCTATTTTCTTGTGATTGAAATATAATAAATAATATTAATATTTGAATAATAGATAGAAGAGTAAATTTTATCGAAAAATCATGATATTCTAAATCTCGATATAATATTTCTAAATTATATTTTAAACATATTAAAAATGGTATGAATATAATTAAAGATATTGGAGGAGTTACAAAATTCCACATATCAGTGCCGAATTGTGGGTTTTCTGGAACTAAGCGGATGAAAATCAACCAAGGAAAAAAAATTGTAGTTTCTGTTATAGATCTGATCCCGTTTGTATTTGTTATTACTAAAGTAGGGACAAATAAAATGATAAATGAACTTATTAATGATATTGATTTATTTTTATCATTAAATAACATCTAAAAACCTATTTCCTTACTAAATATTGTTAACTTTATTATTTTGTGTTGATTATTGTTCAATTATTAGTTTAAATTCTCATATTACAGTTTCAAACATGTTAATAATACAATTATAGAAGACTTGAAATTATTTTGTTAGAGATAGTCCCATCAGGTGACCAATTTCTTAATTCATAATATTCGGATAACATTATATTAAGATCATTTTCTGAAATTTTGGATTCTATTCCATTATCAAAATGTAAAGCTTCATATTTAAAACGATCTGGGAGATTATCATCATCTCCGATACAGCCTTCTCTGACTGCGACAGCTCTTAACATATTATATACATTAGAACCTATTTCAAGCATTCTATCAAAATTGATTTCATATCCTGTGGCTGCAGATGTAAGTTCACATAGATAATCTAAGTTTTGATTTTTTCCTATTGATACGACATCAAAAGCACAAATGATCAGTGAATTAGTGAATGATCTTACATTTTCAAAATTAAACACCAAGTCAGGTTTGCCTTCAATATTGAAACGATCAAGACCTTTTACTGCTCCTAATTTTGGATTTGCATTATCCATCATGGTAATTGTGTCATGATATCCTTCCATATGTGAACCTCCTCTTGGACTCACCGCATAACTTAACCCAAGACCCACTTTTCCTCTTGGTTCATGGTATGCAATTTCCATTCCTTTTACATGCATAGAAAATTCAGAGCCACCAATAATTTCAGACATACGCATTACTCCTTCTCCTAAAAAAGATCCTATGCCCTCTTTTAATGCGATTTTATGAATTGCGTGTTCAGCATCTTTTTTCCCCCATTTTAAGTCATAATTTATTTTTTTCAATAAGCCTTTTTCTGAAGCCTCCATTGCAAAAGCAATACTACCTCCAGTTGAAATCGTATCCAAGCCATAATCATTGCAAATTTGGTTAGCCCATCCTGAAAATTTAATGTCATGATTAAGTATCATGGATCCAAAAGCAGCTAATGTTTCATACTCTAAAGATGAACCATCTTTTTCTAATTTATTTCCGTTATATTCACCCTCTATTTTCCTTTTGCAAAATGTTACACAAGATGAACATGTATCTCTGCCGACTAATAATCCTGATTCTTTCATATATTGACCAGATATTGAGGAAAAATCTGCAAATTGACCTTCACTAAAATTTTTTGTTGGAAGGATACCCATTTTATTTAAAGTCGGTATACCTCCTGAAGTCCCATATAATCCAAATTTATCTCTAATTTTTACATCATGCACTAAACCATTTCTATATTTTTTATTTATCTCATTAAAAAGGACTTCATTTTTTATTTTTGGTTTTGAACTACCAGCAACAACAATTGCCTTTAATAGTTTTGATCCCATTACTGCTCCTGGCCCTCCTCTTGCTGCAGCTCGATCTCGATCATTAATTATAGCTGCATATCTTACCAAATTTTCTCCAGCTTGACCAATTATGGCAGTCCTTATTTTATGAGGGTATTTTGAAATTAAATCATCATGAACAGCAAATACTCCTTTACCCCAATAAGCTGAGGCATCTTTTAGTTTTATCTCATTGTTGATAATTTCTAAGAATACTGGTGCATCGCTTTTACCGGTAATTATCAATCCGTCATATCCTGTAGCTTTGAGTGCATATGGAAAAAAACCCCCTCCATAGGCTTCAGTTATAAATTTTGACAGAGGCGATTTTGTCATAACAACATATCTTGCGGAGCCCATTACATTTAATCCTACTAAAGGTCCAGTTAAAAATAACAAAACGTTATCTTCAGATAATGGATCTATTTTATGAGTTGAGGGGAGAAAATCCCATAATAAACGAGCACCTAAACCTTTTCCACCAAGATATTTCTCATAATATTCTGGTGGAACATTAAATTCAGAAAATGTTTTATCATTGAGATCAATTTTCAAAAATTTACCAAAATTACCATACATGATTTTATCACATTAAGCTAAATAATTTTTAACTATAATCGATGTGTGTCTATAATTTATATTTCCCTTTTACTGTAAATTGTTATTTGTTGATTTTTTTCCCGAAATTATATTTTTACCTAATCATCAATTTATTATCTTGTGATATATTTAGTGGATTATATCATGTTTTGGAAGAAGAAAAAGGATTTAGTAGAAAAATTATTGGATAGAGATCTTGAATATAAAGAAAGATCACAAGCTGCATTGGATATTTCAAACAGGCCAGAAATCAAATATTTTGAGCCTTTGGTTGAAGCAATGGAGAACGATCCTGAACCTGCAGTTAGAATGAATGCGGCATTTGCTTTGGGTGAATTAAGAATGAAAGATGGTAAAAAACCATTAATGAAAGCAATTAAAGAAGATGGATCTGAGTGGGTAAGAGGCCATGCAGCATCTTCATTGACTAAATTATCTATAGATTTCAATGATGTAGAAGATTTACTCATAGAAATGCTAGATAAAGATCGAGATGCAGGAGCAAGAAGACACTATGCTCATTCATTGGGGATGATTGGGTCTGACAAAAAATCAGGATTGATATTGATGTCAATTCTTCAAAATGATTTAGATCCAGGAGTAAGAGCTGATGCAGCTGAGGCATTAGGCATATTAGGGTACCAGGAAAGTTATGAAGTGATAACAAATGCATCAAAAAATGATATTGATGGAGATGTAAGAAGACAAGCGATGGTAGCGAAAAGGAAATTAGATTTAGAAAGATAATTTATAAGTAAGAATTAATACAGATTTAATAGAAGAGGGGAAATAATTGAGTCAAGAATATGATAATTTAATTGAATTATATCAAGAAATCATTTTACCATCGTCTATTTCTAGCGTATTATATTGGGATATGGAGACTAATAAATTGCCAAAAATGGGTGTTGATTATAGATCAAGACAACTAGGATACTTGACTAAGCAACAACAAAAAATATGGACATCTGATAAATTGAGAGAGATACTAGGAAAAGTTGAAAAGACTAATTTAAATAACTTTCAAAAAAGAAATTACAATTTAATTAAAAGAGCTTATGAAGTGAAAAATAATTTGTCAGAAAATTTATTATCTGAAATTACAAAACAATCATCACTGACGAATGAAAAGTGGAAAGTTGCAAAAAAATCTAATGACATAGGAGTTGTTGTTGATGATTTTGAAAAACTATTTAATTTGCAAAAAAAATATGCTACTGAAATTTCGAGAATTAGAGAAATAAAAGATCCATTTTCGGCATTGATAGATTACAGAGATGAAGGGTTAAATGGTGTTAATGTTTCGAAATATTTTAACGAAATCAAACCATTTCTGATAAAGACTGTTAAGAAAAAAATGGATAATTATGATAATAGATTTAATAAAATTAAAAAATTGGATTTTAATAAAGAAGAACAAAAGCGTATTACACATTTAATATCGGATTTATTTGAGTACAGATATAGTGGCAAAGCTTCAAGAGGAAATATAGATGAGGTTGAACATCCATTAACAATTACATGTGGACCTGATGACGTGAGAATAACTGTCAAATTTGGAAATGTATTCAATGTAATATCATCTACTAATCATGAATTAGGACATGCAATTCACAAATTAAATAAAAATGAAAAATGGAATAATCTTCCAGTTAATAATTTTGGGAGTCCAACACAAGCTGAGATGATATCAAGATATACCGAAAATAAAATTGGAAAATCTTTTGCATTTAATGATTGGATGTTATCTAATTTTAAAAATACATTTTCCTCCAAATTCGATGAAATAACGAGTGTTGAATATAATGATTTTATCAATTTGATATCTCCATCCACATCAAGAATGAATGCAGATGAGGTATCTTATGGATTACATATTATTATAAGATTTGAAATTGAGAGTCTTTTATTTAATGAAAAAATCATGATAAAAGAAGTGAGTCAAATATGGAATGAAAAATATGAGAAATATTTAGGAGTTCAAGTTGAAAACGATGGTGAGGGGATATTACAAGATTTACATTGGTTTAATACTTATTGGGGATATTTTCATGGATATTTTATGGGAGATTTGATTGGTTCTCAAATTCATTATACTATGGAAAATGAATTACAAGATTGGGATTCTGATCTCAGAGCTGGAGATTTAAGTAAATTGTTAAAATGGCAATCAAAGAAAATTTACTCTTTAGGAGCAAGTTATCCAATATTAGATCATTTAGTAAGATTAACTGGTGAAAATCTAAATGTAAAATACCATAAAAAATATTTAGAAAATAAATTAAAATTGTAAAGTACGAATTTCGTAATTTAAAATTCTCAACCTAATTTATAATAAATATACAGTGGAAATTTAAAAGAGCTAGTTGTATTAAAAATTTGTATATTTAGCAAATATTTAGTTAATTATGCTTTGATATATTCAAAATTTTTATAAACATTTTCGTTATAATAATTTTGTATTCGACCATTATTGAATAAAATTCGTGTATATTGGTACGAATATCGTATTTGTGGATTAAAATGACCTTTGATTTAGAAGCTATAAAAAAATTGTCGAATGATATTCAATCAACTATACATGCTGCATCTTTAAAAGCTCAAAAACCACTTTATCAACATGCGTCAGGTCGACGACTATTTTTAGATGAAGTAATGACGGAAGGAGTAGAAAATGGACCTGTAATTGGAGCGCTATCTATAATATATAGTAAAAATAGTTTTATGGCGATAGATAGGATAGAAAAAAGTAGACATAGTTTTAAAAAGAAAAGAAGGATCATTTTATATTTAGATTCAAAACCAGGTCAAATAAGCTCTGCTTTATTACTTGAATTATTAAAATTAGAAGATGGAGAAAGTTTTAGTAAACATAAATTTGTCCAGAAGGTGGATGTAGAGTATTTTAGAGAAAATGGACAATCAGTATCCTCTGGTGAAATTAATGAAGCGCTCTCTAGAATGTTTAGAAAAACTATGAATGCATATTTTGGTATATCAGGGAGAAATTTTGTGAGAAAACCATTCTTATTAAAAATGCAAGAAATAGGGGTAAATACAGGTAAATCAATTACATATCAACAGCATAAAAATCAAATAGATGATAATATTTCGGGGCTAGTAAGAAATATGAATAAATCAATATCATAATAATTCAAATCATAAAAAAAAATAATAGTCAATATATTAATCTATTAAAAAAAAAATGAATATTATGGTTGACAAAACGGTGATGGATGAAGTGATAGAAAGTATAAGCGGAATGGTTGACATATCAGATAAGGAAGTACAAAAAAGGATAGCCACAGCCAAAGGACGAATTTATCTAAGGGATATCTCTATGGATCATATTCGTTTAAAGACTAATCCTAAGGGTGATGTTTTAGAAAATGCGAAATTGGCTGCGATACATGCAGTGAAGAAAACACCAGAAATGGTATTCATGTGTCATCCAATAACTATATCTAATGTGGATGTAGATTTTGAGGTTCATGGAAATTATATTGAAGTATTTGTATCTGTTACAACATTAAATAGAACAGGAGTTGAAATTGAAGCGGTTGCAGGAGTAATGAATAGCTTATTAGCAATTTTCGATTTATCAAAAAGATTTGAAAAATTAAATGATGGTAGTTACGATACAGCAAAAATATCAGATATTAAAGTGGTAAAAAAAATAAAGAGTTGATATTTTGAGTTGGGGAAAACATGATGGAATAAAAATAAATGACATAAATGTATTGGTGATAATTGCATCTGATACATTAGCTACTGGGGAGAGAGATATTAAAGAAGACTTGTCTAGTGGGATAATTATCGAAGAATTAAAAAGTATGAAGATAACTAAAATTAGAAAAATATATAGCTCGGATGATAAAGATGAGTTAAGTGGTATTTTAGATAACGCGATAAAAACTAAAATTGAATTGATAATAATATCTGGAGGTACAGGATTATCAAACAGAGATAATTCTTTTGAAGTTCTTAATGCTAAATGTGAAAAAATAATGATGGGTTTTGGTGAAGAATTTAGAAGAAAGAGTATTGAAGAAATAGGATACAAAGGAATGATGAGTAGGGCCTCAGCAGGGATAACAGAAAAATCGGTAATTTTTTCATTACCTGGCTCAAAAAATGCGGTTAGATTAGGAATGAAAATAATAAGTGAGATCATATATCATATCATAGAAATAATGGGTGATAATTAATGAAATATGATGGTTGGATAGATATTAACGATAATATAGATATAATTAAGTTACAAAATAGTATGGAGATAGTAAACAAAGTAGGATCTGTATTGACATTTACGGGATTAGTTAGAGATACATCAATTAAATCAGATAAAAAAGTAATAGGAATAGAAATAGAAACCTGGGAGGATAAAGCAGATGAAATCATGAGAAAAATTGCAAATAAAATTGGAAATAATAATAATTTGCATGGTATTAGGATAGTTCATCTCAAAGGAAAAATGGTTATAGGAGATCCAATTGTATTCATTATAATTTATTCGGAGCATAGAAAAGAAGGCTTTATTGCAATGGAGGAGGCAATATATGAGTATAAAAACAACAGCCCGGTTTGGAAAAAAGAAATTTATGAAGATCTAACAAGTCAATGGATAACCACAAAAGAAGAATTAAAAAAAGCTTTTTAGTAATTTGAAAGAAGTTCGGAAATAAAAAGGATATAGTGAAAGTGTTCGCATGAATTTTTTAACAATAACCCCTTGATTATCTATATGTCCTAAATTTTCGATATCTTGTATAATGCCTTTATTTTCTAATTTGTTGAATAATATATTTACATCGAAGTCTGAAAGATTATTCATATAATTTCTAACTAATAACATTCTTTTCAAATTTGAATACATTTCTTTTTTCCATTTTTTTTGATATATTTTTAGAAAATTTGAGTCATATCTATTTTTTAATTTACATTGGACTGCAATTTGACCTGCAATTTGACCTGCCAGACCACCCAATACAACTCCACCGCCAGTTGTTGGTTTTGTTTGACCTGCTACATCGCCGACTAACATTAAATTATCAGCATATGTTTTTTTTATGGGACCGGTAATTGGAATACGCCCTGCAGTGACTCGAGTTATATCTGAGCCTTCACATCTATTTTTTAGGATTTCATGTTCCTTAATGACCATTTCTAATTCTTTTGCTGCAGATTTTCTTGAGGTTCCTAATCCTATTTTTGCTGTTGTATTAGTCATGGGAATAATCCAAGCAAAAAAATCTGGCGCATATTTTTGAGTTTGGTACACTTCAACCATTTCTTGATTGATTTCATTCAAATCTTCCATGTAAAATTGTGCGGCATTTACAAATTTATTTTTGGGTGGAGGAGTTAAACCAAGTTGATTTGCAATGGACCCTCTTATACCTTCTCCTGAAATAACTAAAGGTGATGATAAAGAAATTGCATCTCCTTTTTTTGATTTAATATCTAAATAAATCATGTTATTGGATCTTTTTGCTTTCATTGCCTTGTAAGGTTGGTAAACTTTAGCACCTTCATCTTTCGCACGATTTAATAAAAATTTATCAAAAGCAGCTCTATCACATACAATAGCGTGAGGATCTGATTTTCTAACTGAAAATATTTTACCATTTGGTGAAACTATATTAGCACCATAAATATTTTTATTGAATATGATATCGTCGGGAGGCATAGAATTTAATTGATTTAATCCTGAGTATGAAAAAAGGCCAGAACAATGTTCTGGTAAACCTATGAAATCATGTTCCTCAACAATTGCAACATTTAATTTATTTTTTGCGGCAATATAAGCGGCTTGTGAACCATTAGCAGACCCACCAATGACAATTAAATCAAAATTATCACCGTTCATTATTGTCCATTGGATGTATTTCATATAACACCTGCGATTGAAACTAAATAATGTTTGACAAGTAATTTAGTTAATAAATGACGATTTTATAGTTGAAATGAGTGAGTTAATTGAAACAAGTAATCATAGTGAGAAATGATTTAAAAATGGGAAAAGGGAAAATAGCAGCACAATCATCCCATGCATCACTAATCGCAGCGTTAAATGCAAAGAGAGATGAGAAAAATTGGTATGAGAGTTGGTTTAAACATGGAATGGGGAAAATTGTATTGAAAGTTGATAGTGAAGAGGAATTAAATCGAATTTATCAATTGGGAACTAAAGCTAAAATTCCTAGGTCATATATTAATGATGCAGGTCACACACAATTACCACCTGGCACTGCAACTGCCGTAGCATTAGGACCTGCACCGGAGAAATATATAGATCCAATAACTAAAAATTTGAAACTATTGTGATAATATATGATAAATGATAAAATATTTAGTATTGATGAATATGATTTCAAATTTGAAGGAATTAAGGGGATTTTGAAAAGATCTGCATCTGATTTCAAAGTAAATGAAATCGATTTTAATAATAATATGATTGATTTTCAAAGAGTAACAAAAGATGATACGTTAGAGAAAACTGGAATGTTTCTTTGGATAGATATTTGGAGAAAAAATATCGATCATGGAAAAATGATTTTTCTTCTCTCAGATTATTTTGGAGTAAATGAAAAAGATATTACTACTGCGGGGATTAAAGATGCAAAAGCAGAAATAATTCAATTAGTTGCAATTTTCAATCCCCAAAAAAATATCAAAAAAGGAGAGTTACTAGAGGGAAAATTAAAAATTAGAAATTTGAGATATGAGAGAGATGGATTATTCCCGGGTCATATGAAAGGAAATTATTTTCAGATAATTATAAATAATTGTACTAAATTAAACAAAGAGACCATTGAAAAATTTAAAAAATTTTGTAAAAGTGGAATATTAAATTATTATGGATACCAAAGATTTGGGTCATATAGACCCATAACGTCATTGTTAGGAAGAGAACTTATACTCAAAAATTATGAAAATGCAGTGAACATATTTTTAGGAGGAGAGTCAATTAATGAAGATGAATTATTCCGCAAAAATTGGAGAGATTTCAAAAGTCCAAAAAAATTACTGGAAGCTTGGGATAGGGTGCCATATTTGGAAAAAAAATTGTTACTACATTTAGTTGATAAAAAAGATGATTTTGAGGGAGCAATAAAAAAATTACCAAGTTATCTAATTAATTTGGCAAAATCTTCATTCATTTCTCAATTATTTAATGAATATATTAGCTATAGGGGAAGAGAAAAAAAGATACTTAAAGGTGAAAGGCAAATTGATGAGAATATTGAAATAGCATTACCATCTCATCATTGGAAAGAACCCTTAAATGAAATATGGAGGAAAGTGTTCGATAAATTTTCCATTAATGTAAATAAGGATTTAGTAGATGTTCGACATTCATCAAGATTATTATACATATACCCCAAACTATTCCATTATGAAGTGTTAAGTGATAATCAACTATTAATTGAATTTTCATTAAAAAATGGGCAATATGCAACCATAGTTTTGAGAGAACTTATGAAATCTGATGTGAGTTGTTATTTTTAATTATGAAATTTATTTATACATAAGAGTAATGTGCGTAAAAACCTAATACTGCTTCTGTTACAATAGATAAATCATTTGAAGAAATTTGTAAATCTGCTTTTTCTCTTTTATTGATCTGTACTTTTAGCTCTTTCGACCAATCAGGTGGTAACATGATGGTGGAAGTACTAATTGGTATGATTGGTGAAATTAAATCTTTAATGAGTTTTTTTGGGTTTTTTGTTGTTTCTATAAAATTGAAGTTTTTATTGATGTATCCCTTGAGAAGATTTTCTAATTTAACTCCGGCACGTACAATTTTTTCTTTATCTCCTTGACCTAAAATTATGTAAACTGTATCATGAGAATTTATAATATTTTTAACTTTGATAGTGTTTAGATATTTATTTTCTTTCGCAAAATTTAACAAAATATTGCCAATTTCAATATCAATTTGACTTATTTCATGATTTTCAAGTTTAGATTGACAAGAAGTACAAAGTTTTTTGGATGATATGCATAATGAGTCCAATGTAAGTTGCATATACTTGGACTAAATTATTGATATAAAAAAATATGATTAGATACGGGATATAATTTAGAGATTAAGAATTTGCAAATATTAAGAACCTTATAGATTATGTATTTATACCGAGAACTTACACATTTAATATGAATTTGGTGGATGCATTCGATAGAAAAATTGAGAATGTGAGAATATCTATTCAAGACAAATGCGATTTAAGATGTGTATATTGTATGCCTGAAAACGGAGTAAAATGGTTAGATAAAAAAGAACAATTAACGTTTTCGGAGATTTACAAATTAATAGAAGTTTTTAATGACTTAGATGTTAAAAAAATCAAATTAACAGGAGGAGAGCCATTACTAAGAAAAGATGTGATTGAATTAGTTAAAAAAATCACGATCGATTTACCTAAAATAGAGTTATCAATGACTACAAATGGAGTGCTTTTGAGTAAATATGGCAAACAATTATTTAATGCAGGTTTAAGGAGAGTAAATATATCTTTAGACACTCTTAATCATGATAAATTCGAAGAAATCACTAGAAAAAATAAACTAAACCAAGTATTAGATGGAATTAAATGTGCTATTGAAGTTGGTTTAGAAGTTAAAATTAATGCAGTTTCTATAAAAAATTTTAATGATGACAAAAAAAGTTTGAATGAATTTATTAATTTTTCAGAAATAAATAATATTCCAATAAGATTTATTGAATTAATGCCATTTACAGGAAATAAATGGAATTTTGATAATTATGTAAGTTCTGAGGAATTAAGAGAAACAATAAAATCTTCGAATAAGTTAATACCATTAAAAATTGCGGATAAATCATCGACATCGAAATATTGGAGGATAGAAAAAAATAAGGCAACAGTTGGATTTATTTCCTCTGTTTCTGAAAGTTTTTGCGAAAATTGTAATAGGATTAGAGTAACTGCTGAAGGGAAATTAAGACCTTGTTTACACAGACATTTAGAATATGATCTTAGACCATATCTAAATGGGCAAAAAAGATTTGAAAATATAAGCAAGTTTATCCAAATGGCAATAAATGAGAAATGGAAAGAACATCCAGATTTTCTAGCATTAAGGTACAAACCACCCATTGATGACAGAGAAATGATAAGAATTGGAGGATAATTTTTTATTTTGATAATAAATCTAGGTATCCTTCTAAAATTTGATCATCTACATCAATTTTTAACCTAGTTATAAAGGATTTCATCTGATTTAATTCTTTTTCAAAATTGTGATTTTGCGGGAGTATATATTCTATTTCAATATATTCACCTAAGTTTTCAACTAAATCTAAACAGATAGTATATTTTCCTAATTTCCAAATAGAACGAGTTTTTTTGACTTCTGCCTCTTTTTGGAATTCTAAATAACCTAACATTTCATGAATGATATCAGAATTAACGGTTACATTTATTTCTTTTCGTGATTTTGATTCATTATTTAATTTTGGCCCTTTGTAAGTGATATGTATGTCATTATCCGTTTGTCTTACTCTGAAGGACTCATCTGTAATTTTATAATTTTTATGTGGATGATTATAGTAAATATCATGATTGAATTCAGTATTAATATTTCTAGCACCCAGATTTATTAGGATGGGTATAATTTTGGAATGATCAATTTTGAATTTCATTTCAATTTCGATCATAATATTAGATTAAATTAATAATAAAAAGAGTTTATGAGAATAATTAGAATTAAATCATAATATCTAAAAAACTATATTCAACGTTGTCATGATACATAATATCAATAAAATAATCAATATAGGTTTTATATCGATGATTTTAGGAATTTTGAACCTTCGGTGATACATATTTATTAAAATTAGGAATATAGAATTTACCGATATAATAATTGTTGAAAATATTAAATCATTAAGATTGTCATTTATGAATTCACTAGAGAGTAGCAATATGAATGAAATTAGCAAAGATAATACTATCAATTTTTTAAGATTATTATTTATCTTTTGAGATTTTTTTTCCCATTGCAATGCATTTTCAATTATGGTCTCTTTAGAACTACTATTTTTATGTGAAAATAGTATGAAAATAGGCGAAACATTATGACGAGAAGAAATTTTTTTGATTACACTTCTTGCCATAGTTTTTTTTTCGATATTAGACGACTTCAAATCATTAATTGCGTAATTAATTGTTTTACCATCATCTTTTAAATTGTAATTGTGGTAGAGTTCATTATTAATCTTTAATCTTTTAATTTCCTCTAAATAACGATCATGACTTTGTCTTAATAATCTAAAGTTTGCAATATATTTCTTACGACTTACATCAAAGGTATGAAATTTGATAAATTTTCGAATTTGGTCCTCAATATGTGATCTGCCTAATAAAAAATCATTTGGTATTGATGGTTTATCATTTAAACTAAAAATTGAAAGTACGCCTTTGTCTATAAGCAAGTAATTATTGTTTGTTTTTGTAAATGTAATATACTTATATAAATCGGAGAAATCAGGATAATCATATTCTATTATGTATGGGTCTTTATCTACATTAGCCAATATCAATTGTCCTGTTGGCATTATTAAAATTATTCGAGTTTCATTGTGGTCATGTAAAAGTATACATTTTGATATTGCAAATGGAAAATCCATACTTGAAATTCTTTCTACAAATTGTGGAGACCAACGAGATAAATATCCACTAACAGTTATTACGCCAATTTCTCCAGTTTTTTTACCAATATTGCCGTATACGACTTGCTCTGAAATTGGAACTCTTTGAATAATTTTCAATTCCTCAACTGAAATACAATATGCAATGGTTCCAAAAAAAGCATATACTAAATCCTGTTTGTGTGTTGAAGATAAATTTACGACGGGATCTATTATTTTGATTGGTTCTCCAAATTCATTATCAAGAACATGTTCAATTATCGCTAATTCTGAAAAATCTAAAGAAGATCTTACTTCAATTGTACCTTGATCTGTTCCTAAAAATAAATAATCTTTATTTGAAATGTAAATGATATCTGTAAAATTACCATAATTGGAAGTGATAGATGGTAATTTTATCATATATGAAATAATAAATTAAATTTATAATTATACTTTGGAAATAAGATCAAAATTTGTAAAATTTTATATGAATATTGAATTTTATAAGCAAAGTAATTACATTAGAATATTTTTTATGAAAAATATGAAATTGTTGAGTGTGCCTGAACTTAGAGAAAGGTGTCCCTTAAAATGGGGAAATAACATCCCGAAAAATGGAATTTCACTTGGAGTCGCAGATATTGATTTTGAGGGACCAATAGGTGTTATTGATTATTTAAAAGGAAATTTAAAAGAGAGTTTTAATTTTTATCAAAATCAAAGTGGATTAAAATCAGCAATTTATACAGCTGAAAAATATTTGAATAATAAAGGGATAAATTGTAATCAAGAGAATATACAAGTTATTGATGGAACAATGATGGGCATATATATATCTATGAAATGGGCATCAAGAATAAATGGTGACATATTATCATTAGGACCCATTTATGACCCTATTTGGCGACATGCAGAGGACAATGGAAACAAAATTAGATGGCTAGGGCTTAAGGAGGATGGTATTGATGAAGAAAAGTTGTTGAATATAATTGAGGAGCAAAAAATAAAAATGATTACAATTTGCAATCCGGTTAACCCAACAGGATATTCATTTAGAGAGGAAGAGTTAAAATTTTTGGCGGATGTGATTTATGACAATGAATTATTTGTATTTTCAGATGAATTATATGAACCTCTTTGTTTTGGATCAGAGCATATCTCAATGGGAAGTTTTGATAAAATAAGAGACAGAAGTATTTTACTTTATGGTTTTTCTAAGGCATATGGTTTAGCGGGATATAGATCTGGTTTTATGCATATAGGACCAGATATTGAAAATATCAAATACATTTCATCACAACAAATGGTTAGTCCTTCTCCAATTTCGTCTTTAATTATTGATTATGCATTAAATGAGGTCGATGCTAAAAAATGGGTGACTGAGTTTAGAAAACATTGTAAAAATATCACTGAGTTTGCATTCAATTATTTTAATGATACTGGATTTAAATTGCAAAAACCGGATAGCAACTTTTTTGTTTTCCCTGATTTGAAAGTTGATGATATAGCATTTACAGAATTTTTATTAAAAAATTATGGGGTACAAGTAGTACCAGGTAGTACTTTTGGACCAGATGGGAAAAATCATATAAGAATAAATTGTGGTACATCAGAAAAAAGATTGGAGGACGGATTTGAGAGAATTATGAAAGCCTTAGATAAATTCAATAATGTAAAAAAATAATAAAAAATATTTAAGCAAAAATTTAATATTCCGCTAACTTTTTGAATAAATGATTATTACTAATTATTAATGAGTGCAAGTTACGAAGATCAAGAAATATTAGAACTATCAGAAAATGAGTCAAGAGTGCTGTGGGCATTAATAAAATATCCAGAGGAAACCGATCAAACAATTCATTCAATGATTAGAATGAAAAAATCAACTTTTTCAAGTATTAAGACAAGGTTAAGAGAACAAGGATTTTTTGAGAGGGTTTATGTACCTAATTTTCCAAAGATAGGGTTTGAACTATTTTTAATTATGTTTGGTCAGTTAAATCGATTTTCCACATTTGAGGAAAGAATGAGAGTGGCGGGAGATAGCTTAAAAGAATTTGTTGAGGATTTTTATGTAGTATCAGAATCTAATAAAGCATTTAATTTATCCATATCTGAAAACTTTACAGAATATTCTAAGAATCAAGAAAAATTTTATCAAATGTATTCAGAACAAAAATTTCTCACACGTGAAGGAATGAAGTCAGAGGCTTTTCCTTTTGAAATTAGTAGAATAAGGGCATTCTTAGATTATGACGCTATAATTGCTAAACATTTTAACTTTGAAAGCTCAAATTATTCAAATGAATTAGTGATACCATTCGGTAAAACAAAAAAGCAGAAACTATCAAAAGCTGAAAAGAAAGTATTGGTGGGATTAGTAGAATTTCCTGAAGAGTCCGATACATTCATAGCAGAAAAAGTCAATGTATCAAGAAATACTGTTGCAAATGCTAAGAAAAAATTCCATAAACAAGGAATTGTATTTCCGAGAATAATTCCCAATTTGGATAAATTAGGTTTTAAAATACTAGTATTTACATATAGAAAATTTAATGCTAAAACAACTATGGAACAAAGAGAAGAAGCGGCAGAATTAGTTAGAAAAAATCTTTCGCCATTTTTCTATGTGTCTAAAAATCTTGATGGATTTTTAATATCTGCACATAAATCGTTCGAGGAATATAATTTAGCTATGGATGAGGTAATGAGGTATTATTTAAAAAATGAATATATTACAGATGAGCCAATAACTTTCACAATGTCCATACCAAATTTGAAGTATATTAAAGAATTTAACTTTTTACCTATGGTGAAAAAAATTTTAGGTTTTGATCCTAATACAGATTTGATTGATTTATAATTTATCGATAGAATAGACTTTCTAATTGATTTTTATCTATTCGCATTACAGTGGGGCGTCCATGTGCACATGTCCAAGGAAAACTGCATTTAAGTAGGTTAGATACAACGTATCTTATTTTTTCCTTTGAGACAGGGTATCCCGAACGTATTGCTCCATGACAAGATAATCTTTGTATAATATTTAATTCTATCCGATCTAAAGGAGTTTTTATTTCACCTATATCTTTCGAGGAGTCATTGATATGCGCTAACATATCAGATATCATATCAGTAATTGATTTAATTGATATATCTTGATCATAATAAATTGGCATCGAATGGACTAAGATACCATCATTAACTAACTTGGATATTTTCATCCCAAATTTGTCTAAGATATGTTTATGATCAATTAAAATTTGAGCTTCACTATTAATTAAGGGGATATTAATGGGTTCTAAAAATTGTTGTGAGGATACTTTTCTTTCTAAACCATTAGCATACATTTCAAATTTTACTCTTTCATCTGCAGCATGTATATCCACCAACCAAAGCTCATTTTCTACTTGGAGTATTCCAAATTTGTTCATAATATGTCCTAAAATCTGGTGATCTTCTTCATCTTCATATACGTAATCGTCATCTAAACTAGTTTGAATGGACGAGGATGGAACCGGAAAATCAATTGAAGATGGAAAATTAGGAGTTTTATTTGTAAAATCATTGAATTCCTGTTTAGATGATGTTTGAATACTATTTGAAAAACTAAAATTAGTGCTAATTTTTGAATTAGATTTATTTTTAATCCGATCTAATTTTAAAGATTGTATTTTTGATAACTCTGCATTATCTTCTAATACCTTTAAAATATTTAATGCGATTTCAGAAAGTAATACATCCTTTGTTTTGAACCTTATTTCACTTTTTTGCGGATGAACATTAAAATCAATTGCATCATATGGCCCTTTCAATTTTAGTATAATCGCAGGATATGTTTTACGCATAAGTTGTGAACCATAAACATCTTCAATAGTAGATTGTAATTCTTGATTTCTTATGGGTCTTCCATTGATATTAATAAATTGAAGAGACCTATCAGATCTAATAAGCGAGGGTTTAGAAATATAACCACTTACTTTCCAATGCCCTATAGTTTTTTTTAGAGGCATTAGATGATTGGCAATTTCGGGGCCAAGAACATCATAAATAGTAGATAACATATCATTTCGTTTAGGCGACTCAATTCTTACTTGAAAATCATCATTACTTTTTTCAATGAGTTGAAAATGAATTTTAGGGTACATTAAACAGTAATTTATGATGAGATCAGAGATTCGTTTGCGTTCCGTTACTGAGGTTTTCAAAAACTTCTTTCTAACAGGTGTATTATAGAATATGTTGTAAACATGAATAAAAGTTCCATCTTTGCATGAGATAGTTTCATCTGAAATTAATTTTCCTCCTTGAAATTCAAGACGTTTACCTTTAGGATTATGACTCATTTTACTTTCAACATCCACATATGATATAGATGAAATTGAAGCTAATGCTTCTCCTCTAAATCCCAATGTAGGTATCGTTTCTAAATTATGAGATGATAATTTACTAGTTGTATGTAAATCAAATGCTAATTTTACTTGAGTTGAGTCAATGCCAAAACCATTATCTTTGACCGAAATAGATTCAATTCCTCCTTTTTCTATTGTAACGGTGATTTCAGTTGAAGATGCATCTATCGAGTTTTCTATTAATTCTTTGACAATATTCAAAGGACGTTCGACTACTTCTCCTGCTGCGATTTTACTTATTAATTCAGTATCTATCTTTGTTATATTTTGAATTTTATCTCAACCCCTTCAAGTACTCAATCAGTTCGTTTAACTGTTGTTTGGATAATCTTTCAAAAGGATATTTGTATTTTGATGATAAATTTACGGTGTTTCGTTTTTCTGGTGTTAAATTATTGAGGGTTGTAGATAATTGAAACCAATTTTCTAATGAACTTTGACCATCTTCATCCATTATTAAGGATGATAATTTTTTACTTGGAATATCATTTGGTTGTACATCTGAGGATTTATTCTCTAAAATATGTAGAATTTTGCGACCTCGACTTATCACCTCTTCAGGTAAGCCAGATAATTTTGCGACTTCAACTCCAAAGCTTTTATCAGAGGAACCAATTGCAAGCTTGTGATCGAATATGGGTTCTTCATTTTCAAATTTTATTACAAATTGGTAATTTTTTACAGCAGGATGTAGATCTTCTAATTCAGATAATTGATGATAATGGGTTGCAATTAGAGTTTTTGGTGAATTTGATTTATTATGTAAATACTCTGCTATAGACCATGCGATTGCCAATCCATCATATGTAGAAGTACCTCTACCAAGTTCATCTGCAATTACCAAACTTTTCTTGGTAGAATTATTGACAATATTTGCAGCATCAATCATTTCTAACATAAATGTTGATTGTCCAGCTGCGAGATTATCTGAGGCTCCAATTCTAGTGAATATTCTATCAATTAAACCTATTTTAACATTGTTTGCAGGTACAAATGAACCCATATGTGCCATGATCGATATTAATCCGACCATCCTTAATAAAGAGGATTTACCTGAAAAATTTGGACCTGTTATTATCAATAATCTTTGATCCTCATGAAGTAGAGAGATGTTATTTGGGACATAATCAAGATTAGGGTTCAAAGCTTCTATGACTGGATGTCTACCATCTTCGATGAGGAGATCCAGTGTATTTTCAAAATTTGGTTTAACATATCTTCTAGTATCTGCAAGATATGCAAAGTTAGAAAGGCAATCAAGTATAGCGATTGAATGTGAGGTTTTTTGCAAATAGGGTATGAAGATACTTAATTCGTTCAATAAAAGTTGATACATTTTTTGTTCAATTTCGAAAATATTTAATTCTGCATCTATGATTTCAGTCTCCCATTCTTTAAGTGGTTCTGAAATATATCGAGTAACATTAATCATTACTTGTTTTTTTGTAAAGTGAGCAGGAATATTATTTTGTTCCTTATTTGAAATTTCGATAAAATAACCCAAATGATTATTTTGTTTTATTTTCATTGAAACCAAATTATGATTTTTTTGCTCTTTCAGGATATAATTATCTATCCATTTTTCTCCAATTTTTAATATTTGTCTCAAGCGATCTAATTCAGAATTTACATTTTCTGCAATTATATTCCCATCACCAATATTTCCAGTCGCATTCGGATTTATATTCCTATTAATCAAGAGAACAAAATCACTACTTGGATCAAGATTTTCGAATAAGTCTTTTGGAAGAATATTCGTATAATCTTCTATGAGATTTTTTAAAGTTGGAATTTTTTCGAGAGAATGAGATAATTTTATTAGTTCGTTTGGTTTAATATTACCAAGAGCAATTCTAGTTGAAAGTCGTTCTATATCGCAGAATTCACTAAGTATCGAACGAGTTTTGTGTTGAAGTAATGGTTCTTTTGTAAATAATTCTACTGTTGATAATCGTCTATTGATTGGATCTAATTTTGATAAAGGGTTTGACATCCAGTGCCTTAATAACCGACCACCCATTGGAGTAACAGTTTCATTCATCAATGCAAATAGTGTTGCTTTGGATGTATTATCATGAATATTTTCAAACAACTCTAGACTTTTAACCGCAGTAGCATCTAAAACCATGGTATTATCGATTTCTAATGATTTAATTGACTTGATATGACTTAATTCTGAAAATTGTGTTTCCTTTAAATATTTAATTAAAGCACCTGCTGCAGAAATACCTGGAGAATTTTTTTCTAAACCATATCCTTTAGTTGTTTTAACATTAAAATGAGACAATATGAGAGCATTTGCGGATTTTAAATCAAACCAATCTGATGTTTTATTGGTTAATAGTATATTTTCATCAAAGATGATTTCCAATGATTCTTCAAGATTTGTATTTTCATTTGAGTAAAGGATTTCAACAGGATTAAAACGAAGTATACTCTTTAATACATTATTTTTGATGAGATCACCTTTAAAATTGCCTACTCTAAAATCACCTGTTGAAATATCACAAAATGCAATGCCTAATACAGTTTCTTTAGACAACTTAACCATATGAAGCGATGAAATATAATTATTTTTTCCAGGTTCTAACATTAATTGATCAGTTATAGTTCCTGGTGTGATTATCTTTGTCAATCCTCTTTTTAGCATACCAGAAGTCTTTTTGGCATCTTCTAATTGGTCGATAATTGCAACTTTATATCCTAATTTTATCAGTTTTGAAACATATGTGTCTAAACTACGAACTGGCACTCCTGCCATGGGGTACGTAGATTTAGATATTTTTCTTTTCGTCAATTGCAAGTCCAAGATTGAAGAGGCCCGGATAGCATCATCAAAAAAAAGCTCAAAAAAATCACCTACTCGGCAAAAGACAATTTCATCACCAAGTGACTCTTTGATTTCTAACCATTGTGATAACATAGGAGTACTACTTGCTAATACTTTGTCATCATCATTTAGAATATGAAAAACCTCCATTTACTGTATAATTTTATTAATCTTATATATTTTCAATCATTATAAAATATTTGAGCATGTAGTATTAACGATTACTAAGTTTTGAAGAAAATCTAAATAAATTAAGTATATATTAAAATAAATTTAGCGATTAATCACTTATTATTCAAAGATTTTTTGAGAAAAGTATAAAATAGATAAATAGCTCCTACGAAACCAGTGAATAAACCGATAAATAATGCAAAATTACTATCTTCAATTGCATTAGCAAATTGAATCCCAACAAATACATAAAAGGTAACTCGAGGAATGGTTCCAATAAATGTAGCGATCATATAATCCTTAAATTTAATTCTTGTTAGACCTGCTGCATATGAAATAACATCAAAAGGAATTAATACAATCATTCGGCCTAATAACACAATGATAAAACCATATTTTTCAATTATATCAATAAAATCATCGGAATCTTCATCGATAAACTTTGCTGAAAATTTAGCAAGTTGGTGTAATCTTTTTTCTTTATTGGATGTATAGATGGGTTGATCCTCTTGATTATATTTATCAATAATTTTCACTTTAAGAATTTTTTGAACATATCGAGAAATGTAGAATGCAATCCAAGCACCTAATAGAGAACCTACAATTCCACCAAATATGGCAGCATATATTCCTATGTTACCAAATGTTTCGAATAGAATCCCGCCCCCTCCTGCCAATATAGCTTCAGAGGCAATAGGTGCAATAATTGCTTGAATAATCATTATTATTATAAAAACTAAAATTGAAAATGGCAACCCCAAAAATCCAAAAGTGTCGATAAATATTGTAAATAAATTTTCAATAAGCTTCATTATTTCATCTTCGACCATATTATTACAAATTCCTTGAGTTTATATTAAAATTAAAACCATTGATCGAGAAATGATTGAGTTTCAATTTGAGGGGGATTTTGAAGAAATTCGAATTCTCGATTGATCATAGATCTAAGATTTATTGAATAATAGTATTTACCTAATTGTGTAACTAAAATTGAGCCCTTAATGGCGATTATTTTTCCACCAAAACTATTATTTGGATTTATGTCAATATTTTGAATTGGTTGATTTAAAGGTAATGATCCATAAATTGAGGATAAATTAATGGTTTGAGGTTCGATAATTTTTATTGAATTATGGTATTTGTATTTCTCATTTAAATCGTCATAAATTTTATTGGTTAATGAATTGAAAGTATTTATTTTTTCGGAATTTTGAGAGACTTGTAAATTAGAAATTTTTTCTTTATTAGTAACTTGTAATTTTAAATTATGAAATTTGGAAATATATTGTTCTAATTGCCGAGCTTCTAATCCAGGGGCAATTGCGATTTTAGTTGCTAAATCACTTCCTTGCTCTAACCATCTTCCTGGTATTCTAAGGGAAACTCCAACTTTCAATCGATCTGCTACTGAAGTAATGTAAACATGTGTTTTTGCGGGAGTACACTTTGATTCTGCTTTTTTTGTGGTGGGATTACAATAATCTCCTACACATATCATTCTACATTTGAAATAATCTAACATCGTACATCTAAAACATTGTTTGTAATTTTTGTTATCTGGTAATACAAAGCTGTCAATATCGGATTGGTTTTTAATTGGAGTATTGGGAGTTGAAAGAAAATAATTACTTTTTATCTCTTTTTCTTTGTCATTGATTCTTCTTTGGTAACATGAAATTCGTTGAGATTGAGTTGTTTCAGTCCCTATACAAAATCTACGATTTAAAATTGAAATATTTAGTTCGTCACCTATATTTAGTTTTTTTCTCAAAAAATTTGGAGAGTTTGGCGAACCATAAATCATTATCACAGAATTATTTTCTGAATTCCAATTAAGTCCACAGAAATAATATGTCACATATAAATACAGTACTATATTTGATATTAATGTTGATATTGTTATGTATTTTTTAATAAATGACTACGATATTTATATCAATAATTAAATTTGATTTGGATATAAAATATATATGGATGTATATTGCATAGGCAATCCTCTCATTGATATGATTGAATTAGTTAATGATGATTTTATAAGAAAAATGGAATTAGCAAAAGGTACAATGCATTTAATTGATGAAAATAGGAGAAGTCTACTTATGAATAATATTAGTAAACCATTAATATCACCAGGTGGATCGTGTGCAAATACAGCAATGCATTTAGCAGACTTTGGATCAAAGGTAATTTACTCAGGAGCAGTTGGGAGAGATAAATTAGCAAAAGATTTTGCAAATGGTATGATCGATAAGGGTTTAGAACTTGAATTAATAGAAAAAAATTTACCAACTGGCACTTCGATCATATTTGTTACTCCTGATACTGAGAGAACTCAAAATACATATTTAGGAGCATGTCAATTATATGAAGAAAATGATATAAATATGAAACAAATTAAACATTCTAAATTCTTATATTTTACAGGATATATGTGGGATACAAAAAAACAAAAAGAGGCATTAGCTTCTGCAATAGACATAGCATATGATAATAAAGTGAAAATAGTATTTGATGTAGCTGACCCTTTTGCGGTGAATAGATCAAAAAATCATTTTTTAAAATTAATTAAAAATAAGGTTGATTTTTTATTGGCTAATTTTGAGGAGGCAAGAATGCTTTCTAATAAAACAAATATTGTAGATTGTGTAGATTGGTTCCAAAATAATAGTGAAAAGGGTGCGATTAAAAATGGTAAAAATGGATCATTCATTTTTGATCAAGAGAAAAAAATTGAGATAGATCCAATTAAAGTGAAAGCTTTGGATAGTACGGGGGCTGGAGACATTTATGCGTCAGGAATTTTATTTGGTTTAATTAAAGAATATGATTTAAAAACAACAGGAAACATAGCATCATATGTCGCATCTCATGTAGTTAAACAATTAGGACCGAGATTGAACTATTCTTTGAGAGAAGAATTATTTGATCATTTTAAAAATTGAATCAGTTTTCTAATTTTTCGATAGTTGTTTTAATGATTTCAAGTAAGTTCTTACTAGTTGATGAGTTATCCTGTAATGACTTTAACATTGGGAGAGATTTATTCACTTTCATATTACCTAAAGCTTCGATTGCGGTTTTCCTGACTAAATCATTACTGTCATTAATTACTAAATCAATTATGGGATCTATGATAGAAGGATGAGCAATCCATAATAGGCTTTGTAAAGCAGAAACTCGGGTTAAATAATCGTCATCATTTTGAATACAGAGTATTAAATTAGGAATTGCCTTTTCATCTCTTATTCTACCTAATTTAATAGCGGCGGCTCTTCTTTTTAGGGAGTCCTCATTTACTAATTCAATGCATAATTGATCAATTTGTTTTGAAGAACTCATTTTAAATTACTAACTTCTGTTAATTATGATAATCTTAAATGTATTCAATTATTATTTAATTTTGCCAAAATTTTTTAAGGAAAATATTTTGAACATGTCAAGTATCAGTGTATTTAAGTTATTGAATTTATTTTTATAATATAGGAGTACCAATTTATATGTCTCGTAGTAAAAATCCATTAATAGATTTAGCTGAAAAAGAAGAAGAAAAATTTTATTATTTATTCGGAGAAAATGAAGGGAAATTAATTTATGAAGTTAGAGAAGCTCAAAAAGGCGAATTCTTAGAGATAAAAGTATTAAACATCGAAGCAAAACTCGCAGGAATTGTTTGGTTTTTTGGACCTCAAAGAGCCTATATAGAAGACATAAGGGAGATGGTATTGAGAAGCGAAAATCAAAAAGTACCTATGGCATTGATTGCAGCAGAGGGAACAACATCACAAGGAAAGAAAGAACTAAAATCAAGAGGTATTGATGTTTTAAAAGATTTAGAAAATATTGAGTTAAAGGAGAAAACTAGTCCAAAAAAGAAAAAAGAAGTTATAGAAACAAAAGAAGTTGAAATTGGAGAAGACATAAGTTTATCAAAATTACCAGATAATGCATTAATGAGAGTTGCTAAAAGACTATTACAAAGAAGAGAACCAGATGTAATTAATTTAAAACAAATAGGAAAAAAATCGGAAAACACTATTGAAATAAGAGCATTCTCATCGGATAAACAATTATTAGCCCTATACAGGACTATCGATAAAGATTCGATAGGCATCAGTATCGTTAGAAAATTCATTGAAAGTGTACAAGAAGAAAAATTGGAAGGGATACCAATTGCGCTGATTGGTAAAGTGAAATTTACAGCAAACACCAAAAAAGAGGCAGAAGAATATGGAATAAATTTGATCTCATTGGAAGAAGAAAATGACTCAAAAGGAGATATAGAACAACTAAAATTGAATAAAAGATTAAGAGAAGGTGCCATTGAAATTATTGAACAAAGAGGATTTTCATTGCTTGATAAGAAAGACGATAAGTTTTCAAAATTATTTGATGGATCTGACAGTTTAGGGACTTATTTAATTGCGGAAAACCAAGTTAAAGATACCTTATTAGTTTTATTACCATCTGAAGATGTAGTTAGAGTTGCAACTGTGCGTGAATTTAAAGAACAAATTGATGCATTGGAGGTTAATGAGGGAATGTTAATAGCGTTGAAAAGATTTACCTATACTGCTGAAAGAGAAGCTAAAGATTTTGGAATTGCAGCTTTGAAAAAGAACCATCCCGTATTCAACATATTTTCTCATTATTTAGTTCCAGAACACGAAGTGATGGATAAATTAGCGGTTGATGAAATGTTAGATAAATATAATGCCAAATTACTACAGTTACCAAGGATATATGAGGATGATCCAGGTATTGTTGCAGTTAATGGAAAGGTAGGAGATGTTGTTAGAATTATTAGAGATAATGGAGAAAATTTTAGATTAGTAGTCCCAAGACCCGAGGGAGGAAGAACTGAAAATACAGCCTTGGTTAAAATGACTGATCAAAGAATGAAGAGGTTAAAAAATGACAAAGAAAAAGATGAAAAAGATGAAATTTAATTTTTTTTTAAGTTAAATACAAATATAATAATTAAAAAGATTCGATTATTAAAATGGAATTTAATTCAAGACGGCCTATAATATATGGTAATAATGGAATTGTTGCGTCATCTCAATCGTTGGCATCTATGGTAGGAATTGAAATTTTAAATAAAGGAGGTAATGCTGCAGATGCTGCAGTTGCGACTGCTGCAGCATTAAATGTGACTGAACCAACATCAACGGGCATAGGAGGAGATGTGTTTGCGTTATATTTTGATAACAATAAAAAGGAAGTTTTAGGATTAAATGCTAGTGGCAGATCTCCTCAAAAATTAAGTCTTGAATATTTAAATTCAATTGGAATTGTTGACAATTTACACAAATTTTCAGTACATACTATTACCGTTCCAGGAGCTGCTGCAGGATGGGTAGATACCATTGAAAAATGGGGAAATTTGAATTTAGCAGATATTTTGGAACCAGCTATAAGATTAGCAGAAAAGGGCTTTCCTGTATCAAAATTGACTGCGAAATCATGGGCAAGAGGAGCAAAATTACAGTTAATTAATAGTAAGAATTCAAATGAGATGTTATTAAATGGTAAAGCTCCTAAAGAAGGTGAATTAATGAAATTACCTCATTTAGCAGAGACATTTAAAGAATTAATTGAATATGGCAAAGCAGGTTTCTATGAAGGGAGAGTTGCAAATGCGATTATAGATATTATCGATGAATTGGGAGGAGTTATGGAATTATCTGATTTAAAAAATCATAATTCTGAATTTGTAAAGCCAATTTCTATAAAATATAGAGATCATGAAATTTATGAAATCCCACCTAATGGACAAGGCATGGTCGCTTTGATAGCTTTGAACATATTAGAGAATTATAATATTGCAAAATTGGAACCATTATCATCAAGTTATTTACACTTATTAATTGAGTCATTAAGAATCGGATTTAGAGATGGTAGAAAATTTATTTCTGATATGCAATTCAATGAGATACCTTTAGATTATCTATTAGGAGATGAATATGCACTTTTAAATAAAAATCAAATTAATAAAAATAAAGCAACTATAGATAAAATAAATGGTAGTCCTATTAAAACATCAGATACTGTGTATTTATCTGTAGTTGACAATGATGGAAATGCATGCTCATTTATTAATTCAAACTATATGGGATTTGGAACAGGAATTATACCAAAAGGATGTGGGTTCACATTACAGAATAGAGGTCATAATTTTTCACTGAATGAAAATCATTTCAATAAATTAGAACCAGGTAAACGTCCTTATCATACTATAATTCCTTCAATGATAACTAAAGAAGTGGATGGAATTAAATCTTTTTATGCGAGTTATGGGGTTATGGGGGGGTTTATGCAACCACAAGGGCATGTACAAGTTGCGGTGAATATGATTGATTTTAACATGGATGTACAAACAGCTTTGGATCAACCAAGGATTTGTATTGAGGATGGAACAAAAAATGGAAGAATTGCAATAGAAAAGGGTATATCTGAAAATGTAATTGATGATTTAAAAAAGAAGGGACATATAATTAAAGTCATTGAGGGTGATAATAGAAATATATTTGGAAGAGGACAAGTTATTAAATATAATCCTAAATTGAAAACATATTCTGCTGGTTCTGATCCACGGGCTGATGGATTGGCCATTCCAAGAATTTAAAGAAAATAATTGATTAAAGTTGATTATAACTTAGTAGAGTCACTTTATGTCTTCATGGTAAGCGAACAATTTAAATTTTTTATATTTTTTCATAATATGAGATAGATGTTTGGCAAAGGAAAAACAATATTTGATTACATAAAAGAACACACACCATTCAATTCAATTGATGAAGTCATTATACCAGAATATATGGATAATACCGTATCTGATGGCCATCTAACATTGGATGATGATATTAATGAATATTGGGATGTGATGCATCCACTGACTAAAGACTATATCAATTCATATGCAAATACATATAATAAAATTTCAGAGGAATTAGGATCACAGAGGTCAGATATGGATAATATAAGAAGACAACTATCCTTTGAGCAACAAAATGTAAATGAATTAAATGATAAAATAAGAGAGCTTCAGAAAAATTTACAAGAAATGGCAGTTGAAAAAAGAGATTTAGAAGATAGATTAAATGATACATCAGAGATGATGGAAAATAAGTATAAAGGAGAAATTGCGACACTAAAAATTTTAGCAGATGCCAAATTACCTGAAGGCTCATCTGTGGATAATGTATTAAATGAAGTTTCTAAAGCAGGAGCGAGTAGTGAAGAAGTGAAAAGATTAAATGATAAAATAAAAACTTTAGAAGAAAAAATTGAAATGGAGAGAGAAGAAAATGAAAAAATTCAAGGTGAAATTTCAACATCGTTTATGGAAAAATTACTTCATTATGATGAAATGATAAATAATTATAAAGAAAGATTAGGCGAAGAGTAGTTAAAAAAATCAAAGAATAAGTTTCATTTCTTTACATTTATATTAATTAGATATTACGGACAATTAATATGACAAATATTAGTGAAGTCAAAGGCATAGGACCTGCGACTGCAGTTAAATTGGCTGAGGCTGGAATCGATACTGCAGAAGCATTGGCTGAATTCCAGTTAAATGATTTAACCGAATTGGTTGGAAAAACAACTGCAACAAAAATTCAAAAAAATGCAAAAGCATTGGTAAAGAAAGCAGCTAAAAAAACTTCTAAAAAAGCAGCAAAGAAACCTGCTAAAAAAGCAGCAAAGAAACCTGCTAAAAAAGCAGCAAAGAAACCTGCTAAAAAAGCAGCAAAGAAACCTGCTAAAAAAGAATATGATGACATATATGAAGATGGAGTACGCCAAACACATATGGCTTCACCAATATCTCAAGGTATACCTACCAAGAAAAAGAGAGGAATTCAAATTAGCTCTAAAGTTGAGAAGATTTCAATTAAAGATTTAAAAGGTGATGCAGACAAAGAGGATACAACTTGGAGTGTGAAATCTAAAGAATTAACTGATGAGGAGAGAGAAGCTAGAAGACAAAGACAAGAAATGTTGAGAGCTGCTGAACGTATAACCAGAGAAATTCCACTTCCACCGAAACCAATTAAAGCAGTTAAATCTGGAAAAAAGGTAAAGGTACCTAAACCAATTAAAAAAGAAAAAGATGAAAAGGTAGTACAGCAACAAGTTAAGAAAAGTAAAGCTGAGAAAAAAGCTGAGAGATTTGTTGATTACTATAAAGCTAAAGAATTAATTAGTTCAAATGTAAGTGATAAACCTAAAATTTATTCTTCTAAAAAAGGAAAAGAAGAACCAAGAGTTGAAATTAAAAGAGATACTCTGTTAGGTAGGTTTAGCTCTAAAAGAAGATCAAGAAGAAATGTTAATGATCGACAGATGATAGTAGACATTATTGATGAATATGAAGCTGAAATGTTAATAGGACAAAAAATATATTATGAGATGAATAATGTAAAAATTAGTGGATATATTGTCAGAAGATTTGGAAAGAAAAGAAATAAAAAAGTATTAGCCAATTTTAAAAACGGTCTAAGTGAAGAAGCTAAATATAAGAACGTCTATAAGTATTAACGATTAATACTTGATAACTCTATTTGATTTTTTACTAAGTCATAATAATCCCCTTTTTGGGAAATTAATTCATCATGTGTGCCTTGTTCAATTATTTGACCATCATCTATTACTATGATAGTATCTGCATTTCTTATTGTTGACAACCTGTGTGCAATGATGAAAGAAGTTCTATTTTTTAATAGTAACTGAATAGATTTTTGAATTTTAAGTTCTGAAAATACATCAATAGAGGAAGTAGCTTCATCTAAAATCAAAATTCGAGGATCGGCTAAAAGCACTGCCGCAAAAACTAAAAGTTGACGCTGACCGACAGATAAACGCCCGCCTCTTTCTTGCAATTTTGTATCTAAACCATCACTCATGTTTTTCACAAAAGATTTCAACCCAACCATATCCAAAGCATTCCACATTTCTTCTTCGGTAGCACGTGGGTTACCTAGCTTCAAATTCAGTTTTATTGAATTAGAAAATAAGAAGAAATCTTGAGGAACAACAGCGATTTGTGATCTGAAACTATTTAGATTCATATCTTTGATGTTGTGGTTGTCAATTAGTAATTCCCCATCTTGGAAATCATACATTCGTGATAATAGATTAATAATTGTAGATTTACCTGCTCCTGTTTTACCCACAAGTGCTATAGTTTTACCTGCTGGAACATATAATGAAAACTTATCATATATTGGTTGATTTTTTTCATATTCAAAATATATATGATCGAATATTACTTCACCTTTGATTAAAGGTAACTGAGGAGATTTGGGTTTAATCGGAATTTTGGTTTTTGTATCGAATAATGCTAATGCTCGTTCTGCACCTGTTAATGCATCTTGCAATTGTTGATAAAATTGACCTAATAATACAACAGGACGGAATAATATTGAATTATAAAAAAGGAAAGCAGTTAATGTCCCAATGGTTATCGCACCAGATATGACTCTGAGACCCCCGACATAGAAAATCAATGCAACCCCTAAAGTTTGCATTGCTAACATTAATGGAAAAAATATTGCATTCATCGAGTCAGCACGCACTGAGGCATTAAAATTCTGATTATTTAAATCACGAAATATTTTTACATTTTCTGGTTCTCTATTTGCTCCTTTTGTAACTTTTATACCAGCAATTGCTTCCCCAATATTTGCCATCATGATAGAATTTGTTCGTCGTGTTTCTTTTCTACGTGGTCTTGCAAACTTTTTGGACAATAAACCAATGAAAATAACTATTGGGATTAAGCTTAATGGAACAAGAGTTAATACAGGATCATAACGTAATATAAAGTATAAAATAGTGATCACAGTTAAGAAATTAGCGAAATTATTGACTACTTGTCCTCCAATCATTTCTCTTATTGCGTTGACATCACCCGTTAATCTACTCATGATCCTACCTACCTCATTTTTATCATGATATGACATGTCTAATTCTTGTAAATGTGAGAAAAGTTCTAACCTAATTGTTAATTCTGCTTTCATACCCACCTCAGTAACCATAATTATTCTTTTATAAGAAAGATAGAAAATTAAACATTGCAATAACAGGTAGCTTATACCTAAAACAATAACTTCCGCCCAGATTAGACTAACATTAAAAGAATTTTGTAAACTTTGTGAGAGAGATAGAAAAATAGAGTCAATAAAATCATTACCAAATAACAAACTTTCTTCTGAACTGAAACGGTCTATTGTAGTTTGAATGATTACGGGACCTAATGCAGTTGAAATTGAAAAAGATATCATCAGTATCAAAATTATAGATAACTCTTTAAAATATGGTTTAACGTATGCAAACATAAATTTGTATAGTTGCATGTCTGTATATCCAAAAGAACCTCGTTTCAGCTCTTTTTCCGCATCAGTATGTATTGCTGTCATTTGGACTCCTCCGGTATAATTTTTGAAAGGTTTTTTTGTTCATCATTATCACTCCAATCCATGAATTTGACTTGTTCATTTACTGCTTTGATGAATTCTTTATATATTCCCTCAACGCTAATTAACTCTGAGTGGGATCCTATTTGTTTAATGGTACCACCATCTAAAACTACAATACGATCCGCAAATTTAAGTGAAGAAGCTCTTTGTGAAATAATGATTGTCGTCCTATTAGATGATACATTTTTTAAATTTTCCATGATTAATTTTTCTGTTTTTGGATCGACTGCTGAAACACTGTCATCGAAAATTAAAATTTTTGGGTTCTTAAGAAGTACTCTAGCAATAGTGACTCTTTGTCTTTGCCCTCCAGATAGGGTAACACCTCTTTCACCAACGATGGTATCATAACCATGATCTAATGTCATTATGTATTCATGAATTTGAGCAGCTTTTGCAGAGATAATTACTTCCTCTCTGCTTGCATTTGGCTTACCAAATGCAATGTTATCATGAATAGACATTGTAAAAAGAAAAGCATCTTGATGCACAACACCAATATTGCGTCTTAGCGAATTTAATGTAAAGTCTTTGATATCAATATTATCAATTAATACTTGGCCACTGATAGGATCAAAGAATCTTGGTATTAAATTCACCAAGCTTGATTTTCCAGATCCAGTTTGACCTAATAATACAATATTTTCACCCTTAGCAATTTTAAGATTAATATCATTCAATGCTAAGCTATTATTATCATAAGAAAAAGTAACATTTGAAAATTGAATTTTTCCATCTACGTTATCATATGCTTTTGCGTTAGGATAATCAGTAACGGATATTGTAGATTCAAAAATTTCATTTAATCGAATTGCAGCAGAGTTTGCATCTTGAGTAATTATACCAACCCATCCTATGAAACGACCGGGTAAAGCAATCTGTAAAGATAACAACATGAATGTTATGAATGTTCCTGGAGTTATTGATTCTATAGAAACTAAATATCCCCCGATGAAAACTAAAAAGACGATGGCTAATCCAATTATGAATATGACACCAGGTTGCAACAACCCTCTTACTTGAGCACCTTTGAGTGCGGCATCATAAAATTCATGATTTTTTTCATTAAAAATTTCAATTTGCTCATTTTCACTACCAAATGATTTCACGGTATGAATTCCGGATAAATTCTCGGCCATGGCTTCACTCATCTCTCCAAATTTGAACCGTGCATTATAAAAAACTAAACGATTATTTGCAGATGTTTTAGAGATAGTGATAAAAATTATAACAGGGATTACAAAAAATGCTAAAGCCAAATAAAAAGGTCCAAAATTATTATTTGGAATTTCTGAGATACCTAAAGTTATCATTGAAGAAATTGCACCTAAAAATAAAAATATCATCAAGATAGTCATACGATATCCCCAAGTCAAAATATCTCGTAGTGAATAAACTTCCTCCATTGTTTTAGCCATAATTTGACCTGTAGTTTCTTTTGAGTAAAAATCTAATTCTTGATTTTGTAATTTTATGAATATATTTTGACGGATGTCAAATATTATTCGTTGAGCGAAATTCAAACCAATGTATCGAGCTCCAAATTGAGCTAATAAATCTAATAATACAAGACCAATTAAGATAAAAAAAGTAGATTGTAATGTAATTAAATCGAGATCTGAGAAAGCATTATCTATTGCATCACCAATAATTAAGGGAAACATGGTTTGAGCGATTGCTGCGACAATAGCGATAATATTAAGAAATACAAACCAATATTTATGAGATTTGATATATGGTTTTAATAGATCAATTAATTCTTTTAGATTAGAATTTAATATATTATCTTGATTTGATATTGCCATTTGTTAGTCTAATTTCATTAAAATATAAATGATATAAAAAATACTTCTAAGGGCTAAGAGTCTATTCACTTTAATAATCAGATAATTTGAGATGTAATTCTTATATTTTGAGAATATCAGGATTTATTAAGAAATTAAATCATCATTCTAAAAGATGCGAATATTGCGATTGACCAAAATATAATTGATAAATAGTTTTGACCTATTTTTTTTGTTAATGAAGAGCCAAAATAAGCACCTATGGTGGATGCAATTGATAAAGGTAAACCATAATCCAACAAAATTGAGTAATCTAACCCAGAGTTAATAATTTGAAATACTATTCTTGAAGCGACCACGATAATACTATTAAGAAAAATTACAAACATACTCGTGGCGACAACAATAATGAAAGGTAAACCAAGAAAACTATATAATAAGGGGACAAATATAATGCCCCCACCTAATCCTAATAAACCTGCTAAGTATCCACCTATAAATATTATAATCATTTCAGAGCCAAATTTAACATTATATAGATATTCTGTTTTATCAGAGTCAACAATATAACGATTATTAATATGTTCAGATGAGTTATTTGTTTGAACTAATTTATCAGAACTATTTAAATTAGAGATTATACTATTTTGATGTGATTTTATACTTTTAATAGATTTGTAGAAACCTCTTATTGAATAAATTATTAATGTTATGCCAAATATGAATTTCAAAAACTGCGGATTAATAATTTCTGAAGTAAGTCCACCTAAAATAGATCCAGGGATACAAATTAAAAAAAATATGAAAGCGGTTTTATAATCAATACGTTTTAATTTATAATTTTTATATGAGCTAGAAAATGAGATGAATATTATTACAAATGAACTAATTAATGTTGCTTGACTTGGTAGTAAATCAAAAAAAAATATCATTGAAGGTACGATAATTAATCCACCCCCGATACCTATTAAACTCGCTAAAATCCCAGTTAGAAAACCTATGACGATAATAAAAAGTATAACAGATAGTTCCATATCATTATTTATAATTTAATGATTTATGAAAAGTAGGTAATAATTCAAAATGGTTGGTAAAAAATTAAGAAAACCATATCGATAACTAATTAATCAAATCCTTAGCGATAATTAGTTTTCGTATTTCGGTGGTACCTGCACCAATTTCTAATAATTTTGCATCTCGCATGAACCTTTCTATTTGATATTCAGTCATATATCCTGCGCCTCCGAGAATTTGAATAGCTTCCAATGAATGCTTAGTCGATTTTTCAGCTGCAAATAGAATTGATGCTGCTGCTTCTTTATTTTTTTTATGATCATTTTGTATTTCAGATAATGCCCAATAAACTAATAAATGCGATGCTTTGGTTTCAGTGTACATGGTTGCCAACTTATCTTGAATCATTTGAAATTTAGAGATTGGTTTACCAAATTGAATTCTTTCTTTAGAATATTCCAAAGCAATTTTTAATGAAGTTTTGGAAATACCTAATGAGATTGATGCTAAGACAGCTCTTTCAATTGACAATCCAGACATCAAAATTTCTTTTCCTTTATGTAACTCACCGAGTATGTCAGATTTATGTACTTTTACATTATCAAAAAATAATTCTCCTGTGAGTGAACCTCGCATACCCATTTTTGACATTGGATTTCCTTTGGTTACGCCAGGTAAGGAAAGATCGACTAAAAATGCGGAAATATGATAATTTTTATTTTCGTCTTTTGTCTTAGCATAAACAATTGATACATTGGCAATAGGAGCATTCGTAATATATGTTTTAGATCCTGTTATGTAAAAATAATCATCTTGTTGTTTAGCTAAAGTTTTCATACCTAAGGCATCTGAACCTGTATCTGGCTCAGTGATAGATAATGCACCTATAATTTGACCAGTAATCAATTTATCTAAATATTTTTCCTTTTGAACATCATTGGAATTTCTGTAAAAATTATCCAACATTAAATTTGAATGAGCACCTATAGAAAGTGCAAAAGCAGGAGATATTTTTGCTAATTCTTCTAATATGATCGATTGAGCGATATAATCAAAACCAGAACCTCCATCATCTAAACTTACAGTAGGTGCAAGGAAACCTAACTTACCTAATTCATAAAATAATTCAATTGGAAAATAATCTTCTTTATCCATTTTATTAGTAAGAGGAGAAAGCTTAGTATTAGCAAAGTCACTTACCAAATCTCTTATGAGCCCATGTTCTTCAGTAAAAAAATAATCATTCATAATATTCAACTCATGTTGTTGATCTTGAATTTGATTCAAGTTACATTATTATATATTGGGTTATAATGTTTAATCTTTAAACTTTGGTTGGTTTAAATAAACTTTTTCTTCATTATTTGAGTCAATTTTATTTTTTTCCATATTGTAAAAATCACTCAGATTGTTAGTTCCTGGAACAATATCAGGGCGATTGGTGGGGCCCCCTAATGCATTTACTTGTACAACTCGGTCATCTTCCATCATTTCGTCATAATTTGTTTTCCAAACCATATAAATTTGAACAATCAAAACAGAACCTATTATGGGGATACTCCAACTAACAATCCCATCATTTGACCAATCCCAATAAAAAATTAAAAAATTTGTTACCCAAATTATAACCATTATTGGATTTAAGGATTGTACTTTTTCTGCATTAGACATAATATATTGTTAATAAAATCCTAAATAAATAAAATGGTATATGATGAAAGGAGAGAAATCATTCTATTAATTTGTATACAAATATATTTAATATACCATATGATGTGTAGATATAGAAATATGACAGCAAATGATTACGATGATATTAAGTTAAACCAAGTGGATGAATTTAAAGATAAAATAATTAAATTATATACATGGGTATTAAACATTAGAAAACAAGGTAAAAATTTAGCATTTTTATCATTATATGATGGTACAGCCGAAATTCAGGCAATTGCTAAAAGGAATGAATTAGAAGACAATTTTGATTTAATAGAAGAAATATATCGAGGAGCGAGTTTAGAAATTATTGGGAAAATTAATGAAGATATTAGGGCTCCAAATGGCTATGAGTTAAAAATTATTACACTCAAAATAATTCATCCAAGCGCTGAAACATATGACTCAGAAGTAAATCATGAAAGCTCAGTTGATGTAAAATTATCAAAAAGGCATATTGTATTAAGGGGACCTAAGTCTTCATCGGTATTGAGATTAGCAAGCCATGTTCTAAAATATTTAAGAGATTTTTTTTACGAAAGAGGTTTGGAAGAAGTATTTCCACCATTAATTACGGAAGCTCAAGCTGAAGGAGGATCTGAAGTATTTGAATTGAAATATTTTGATAATACTGCATATTTGACTCAATCGTCTCAATTGTATCTAGAGGCAGCCATTTATTCATTACGTGATGTATTTTGTATTTTACCTTCTTATAGAGCAGAAAAAAGTAGGACAAAAAGGCATTTAACGGAATATAGACATGTTGAGGCAGAATTTAGTTTTGCAAATTTTGAATATCTTAAAGATTTTATCGAGGATATGATTATTTATATTGCTGATAAAGTAAATGAAAATGATAAGGATATCTTGCGATTATGGAATAGAGAATTAAAAGTGCCTAATAAGCCGTTTAAAAGGATAAGTTATAGTGCAGCTATTGATTTATTAAAATCTGAATTTAATATTGAGGTACCGTTTGGAGAAGATATTAGTGATGCACCTGAGAGGCAACTTGTAGAATATTTCGATGAACCAATTATTTTAGAACATTTTCCTACCTTCATGAAACCTTTCTATCATAAAATTAATGATGACAATGACAAAATTACTAATTCAGCTGATTTTATTTTTCCGATTTGTGGTGAATTAGTGGGATCGGGTGAGAGAGAAACTGATCTAAATTCGATGATGGAAAGAATGAAGAAAATGGATCCGCCATTAAATTATGATGATTATTATTGGTATATGGATTTGAGAAAATATGGTTCAGTTCCGCATTCTGGTTTTGGATTAGGATTAGAAAGACTTATACAGTGGTTATTAGGATTAGATAATGTTAGAGATGTAACACTATTCCCTAGAACAGTCAATAGACTTTCTCCTTAAATCTGAAATAAAAATAATTATAGTAAAATAGAATAAATGAAACACTATGTAAAAAACACCGAAACTAACGACTGTTTTATAATAACGCAATTTTATGATAGAATATATGATGTCTTTTTTTGATATAAGGAAGACTGCATGAATTTATAGGTGGAATAAATCTGGCTGAAGAATTATTAGAAATAAGTAAAAAGGCAGAGGAAATTCTTAAAGAAGTACAAAATTTACCCGGAAGTGAGGGGCTTAACAAACTTAGAGACTATAGAAAAGACTTGATAACTGAGGTAAGAGATATAGAAAAATCAAGAAATAAATTAAGAAATGATAGAGATAATAAAAATCAAAATGTAAAAGAGCTTTTTTCGAAGGCTAAAGAAGCAAGAGAAAAAAGAGATGCGATTAATGAAGATGTAAAATTAAATAAAGCGTTGAGAGATCTGAGGAAAGAAGATGCAGACAAAGCATTTGGGGAATTAGAAAAAATTGAAGACTCTATGAAGGAGAAAGGTATTAGTCCTAAAGATTTTGGTAAAAGAGTAAAACTATCTAAACAAATCAGAGATTTAGAAATGAAAATACAAACTACTGGAAATTTAAAACCACAGGAAGAACGAGAATTAATTGAAAGAATCGAAAAACTATCTTTAAAATTAGATGAGGTAGAAGTGGCAGATGAAGTTAGAGATGCTTTAAGGAAAAATAGAAAAACATTGAGACAATTAAGAGGTGAAGCACTTTCACATCATAAAGAAGTACAAAAATTAGCAATCATTAGTCAAAACCATCATGACGAAATGATAGCGAGCATAAAAGAGGCAAGAACTATAAGAGGAGAAGCAGATAGTCATCATCAAGAAATTATTAAAATTTCGAAAGAAATTACAGATTTAAGAAAAGAAATAAATAGAATTTCTGCTGAAGCTGATAGAATAAGAAAAGAATTAGGTCAAGAAACTGCTGCAGAAAGGAAAAAGAGAAAAGCTGAGGAAGCCGCTAAAGAGGAAGAGGAATTAGAAACAAAAGCTGAAGATGTCTTGGAAAGATATCAATCCGGTGAGAAATTAGGATTTGAAGAGTTTAAATTACTGATTTCGAGAGGGTTATTAACTGACAACGATTAGTAAAATAAGTAAATAATATTAATTTTCTTCTGTATTTGAGTCTTCGAAGTCTTCAAAATCCCATGCTTCTGGTGGAGGAGTACGGTACATAGTCATACCAATCCATAATATTATTGAAAGTACTCCTAAAACTCCTAAAAATAAGGGAATTGCTAATGCCCAGTATTGAGTGCTTGGTAAACTTGACAAAATACTAGAGTCGGCTAAAGGTTGAATAATCAAGAAAAAGAATTCTAACAAAATTCCTAAAAGCGCTAAAAATGACATAATTAAACCTATGATTTGATCATTATTCATATATTCTAATAATTTTATTATGTTTTAAAATTGGTGTAAGTAGAATAGAGAATGATTCAATTATGTATAAATTAATTAGTAGTTTAACATAAATCCAAAATCAATTTCATCATCAAATGGATCAAATAAGTCTGAATTTATTGAAGAGTTTGGAATAGATCTTTTTGTCCATAATTCAAAATTGGCTAATGCGGTATTGAAAAAAAACTGGTACCCACCTATGTATCTGATTGAATTTTTTTCTGCGAATTTTTTGAGGGGGGACTTAATATTTAATTTTGACATTGGATCAAAAATAAGTTTTGCATTTTCCAAAATGGACCTTGGAAGCATTACCACATTTTCAAATCCTTTTACAGGTTTATTACAATTAACTATCAGATCATAATTATCACTGTATGAGTCAATAGAAGACATTAGAGAGTCATAATGATCTACTAAATCATTACCTGAGGAAAATAATTCATCTCGGATAACTATGGTTTCTACTTTATCTTTTAAAACTTCTACAACTGCTTTTGCAATTCTTTCGGTTCCATCGATATAAACTCGTTTTATTCGCTTTAATGAAAATGGTTCTAATGAGCGTTTCAATCCTTCTATCTGTGTGTTATATGCTTTCAAACCATCTTTGGTATATGTAATACAATTAGCTGCACCCATAATATCCGCAGAGGGATCTTTAATAGAGATTTTATCTAAAATATCAACTTGCCAAGGTTTTGTTATATTGATACCATCTAATAAACCATCTTCAAACCATAACATCATTTGGTCTAATTCAGGCGAAGTTTGAATTGGCAAATTCATGAATATGCCATCTATTTTTGATACTTTGAAAAGTTCTGAGTAAATTGTTCTTAAGGCATCATTTTCGGAGATGTCACCTATGTTTGCTAAATGATATGATGAAATAGGATTGGATTTCATCAATTCTTCAATAAAGAGCATTCCTGGCAAGAAAGGTTCCCCTTCTTTTTTATCAAAACGACCATATGTCCATACATTCCCTAATTCTTTATACTTAACTCTTGTAATTTGCCCTAATTGACCCATACCAAGAACTACATAATCTAACTTATTCTTTTTCAAAATTTTTGACCATCTCCAGATTTGTTGCAAATCATTAACTGTATTAGGCGTGGCAGCAATTTTTACAATTAATTTTCTATTAATTTTTAATACTAAATCTAACAAGGGGTCTAACGCGATTTTTGCCATTCCTTCAAAATCTAAAGCAGTGATGACAGGGGTTGTTTCAGAGGGAAGTGATGAAATTAGATGCATATCTAATGGAAATTCTAAATCTAAAAATTTAGGTTTTAATTTTATTATTTTTTTAAGAAGTGATTGACGGCCTTCTATTGGAGGATCAATTTCGGTTGATTTCCATTCTGATCTCAAAGTTAAGATTATGTCGGTATCGTGGTATTTCTTGATTAAATTTGATAAATGCTCAACATTAAGATTTGATATTGCATCTAATCTTATTTCAATAATTTCAGATCCTTGATTTAATGCTGCTTGTAATTGTTGATCTAACAATGAAAAAGACTCTGCGTATAGTACAGCACAAATCATTATAAATTCATATATTGGTTAGGATAATTAAAAACTGAGATAGGTGATCGGTGAAAAATATTATATTTTTTATATTAATTAAGAGTAATTGCAATAATTAATGAGTAAATAAATGTTAATACTATTAGGAAAATAGTGATCCCTGTTAATGTATAAAATTCTTTGATTGCAGTTTGATTATCCACTTCATTATCTTCTAATTTGGTTCTTAACACGTATATATAACCAGATAATATTAATGGAAAAATTAGTAAAGCAGCATTTGTTACATTCATTGTAATGTTAAGCAAATTAACTAAAATAAAACCAAAACCGAATAATAGAATAAGGCCGACGGATAATAAATCAAAGAATTTAATGTTATCATCTAATTTGGTCCATTCTGATTTCAATTGATTAAAATTTTCTTTTAAACCTAATACTCTACTCATATTACGCTCTTATTATTACAGACACTTAAACATTATTAAATTAATCATATAGAATAATTAATTGAAACTGTTTGAATTATATCAAATCCTTTAATAAATATCTACATTTTAGTTGATTAGAGTAAAATGAGAATTCCCGATAAAATATTTGCTTATTGTAAAAGATGTAAAAAACATCGAGAACATAAAGTGAAACAAGAGAAAGGTGGAAGAAGAAGTGGAGGACTAAATTGGTCTCATAGAAGAGAAAAACATAGAAGAAGAGGACATGGAAATTTAGGAAGATATTCTAAAAAAGCGGTAACACAGACTAAAATGGCTTCTAAAACATCTAAAAAGGTTGATTTAAGATTAGCATGCCCAGAATGTGATACTAAAGCAGTCATGAATAGGCCAAGAGCTAAACGTGTAGAAGTATTTAGAGCATTATAAATTTTAATGAGAAGTATTACAAGCTCGATCTCCTGCATCTCCTAACCCAGGGACAATATATCCTTTATTATTAAGTTCTTTATCAATGACTCCACAATATACTTTTACTTGTGGAAACTTATTTTCAATAAGATCAACCCCATATTGAGACGCAATTGCGGATAAAAGAAAAATTTGTTTTGGCTTTGACTTAATTATGTTTTCAAGTATATACTCAATGGTACTAGCGGTGGCAAGCATTGGATCAACAATTATAGCAATTTTATTTTCTAAATTAGGGATTTTTTGATAATCCATATTGATAGAAAATTTTCTACCTTCTGCATCAATCATGGGACCTCTTGATGCACTGATCACTCCTAATGAAGCATTATCAAACTCATCAAAAATAGAGTCAACCATTGGCAATGCTGCTCTAAGGATGCTAATTATAACTACGTCATTTTTTATCCTATGTCCGGTAGTGTTAGAGATAGGAGTTGTAACTTCAACATCAATCATTTCGAAATTTTTGGATGCTTCATAAATTAAATACCTTCCAATTTTTCTTAAATGATTTCTAAATTTTATTGGAGGGGTATCTTTATTTCGAATTATAGTGATTGATGATTGTAATAATGATGAATTGTTAAATGTAAAAGCCATTATATATAGTAGAGAGATACAATAATAAAATATTTAGGTCATATGGTAATAAAAAGTGGATTTAAGTTAATTATCAAACTTATGAATACTAAAGAGGAGAAAATAATTACAAATATTAAAAATATTTTTCCCCTATTAGTTATATCAAAAATTTGATTGTTTATGAAAAGAATGATGAGGTTTGTGGAGTCTTCTTGGACTATTTTTGGGTAACTAACATAGCCGATTAATACACCGAGATAACCTATAAACGAAATCCATGAGATTGAAAGTATAGTTAAATTGTTTTCAGATATTATTGTAGTAAGAATAATGAAAATATAGAAAATACTTAGGAAAAGGAGAACCGCTTGAATTAACATGATCCCATAGATGATAAATTTGTCTTCTTTCAAATTGACTAAATAAGATTTTAAAATATATATCCAATGATATAATAGTAAGACAGGGAATAATGATAATAAAAATTGTGTTATAATGAATTTAAAATTGATGTGTTGTGAAGATATGTTTTGTATTATTAAAGAACAATATAAACCTGCAATATTAATATATATGAAAAAAAGTATGTGGGGGAAAATTATCAAATATGAGGCATTTAATTGATTTAAGGTATTTAACATATATAATGAAAATGAAATAAAAAAGAGTAAAAAATAGGGCAGTCTAAAATTTACAAATTTAAACATATATAATTTATATATTGCAAAATATCATTTGTATGTATTTATTCTAAAATATCTATTTTTAATAATTGAACAGAATAAGTTATAAAAATTAAGTAAGATATTATGTATAGTGATTTTTAGATCATTCAATAGAATTCAATTTTCAAACTATTTTTGGTTGATAAGACCACTTAATTGCACTACAGCTGCATTTGCAGTAGTGTTAGCAGTATATTTAGCATTAGGAGAGAATTTAGTAAATTTTAATTTAATGGTATTCATACCAATAGCAACTGCAGCATTTTTTGTGACTGCTCACTCAATGGTTCATAATGATCTTGTAGATTATGACTTAGATAAAATTAATGCACCACATAGGCCTTTGGCTTCGGGTAAAATATCTCTAATTAATGGGAAAATATTTTTTTTGATCTTAGGACTAGCTGCTATAACTTCAGGTGTCTTAATCGATATATCTTTAGATATATTTCCATTTTCATGCTTCTGGGCAATTTTAAACATGAGTATTTTAGATATTTACAATTATAGATTAAAAAAATCGGGATTATTTGGGAATTTTGTGATAGGTTATGTGGTCTCGGCACTATTCATTTATGCAGATATTATTGTGAATGGAGGTTTGACTATGCTTTCGATAAATATAGGAGGATATACATTTTTTGTAATTTGGGGTAGAGAAATTTTCAAAGATATTTACGATATTGAAGGAGATAAAGAGTTTAATATAAAATCAATACCAGTATTATACGGTAGAAAGGCTGGAGCAGTAGTGGGGTCTGTTTTAATTGTAATAGGGATCTTATTTAGTATCCCAATTATATTTGATGAAAATAGTAGTAATTTATTGAAATTAATATTTGGAGTTCTTCATTCAATCACGATTTATATCTGTATAAAAATTATAAAAAATAGTAATGATGATGATTTGATTAAAAGTTTTAAGAGGCTATTATTGAGATTTCTACTGCTAGGAATTTTATCATATCTTCTTGTAAATAATTTATTCGAAACACTTAGTTAAATCAGTCAACTTATTCTGATCTGTTAAAAGTAATCCAAATAAACCACCTAAATTATAAAATAAAGTAAATCTTTGCCAATTATAATTACTAATTCCCTCGATTAGGGAGGGATCTGAACTTGAAAACATTTGCTCCAACATATTAATTCTCTCTGAACTTAATTTTTCAATAAATTGACCCAATTTTTCAATATTGACTTTTTTGTTCGGAACAAGGGGTTGCAAGATTGTTCCTAAAGTTTTAGTTAATTTAATCCCATCACTTGTTTGCCAAAAATCTATTTGTTCGTTGACTAAGTGAAATGCATATGCGGTTCTTGAAAATAGTTTCTCTGTAGCTGTTTTTCCCAAAATTACTCTTTGACCAGCAGTTTTAACTAGATTTGCATCTTGTAATGTTTTTAAATATCTATATAATGTTTTATCAGATTTAGGATAGTTGGCAATTTTATTATATTCTTTTTCAATCTCTTTCACAGTCATTGGACCCTTTCTAAGTGCCTTTAAAATCGGGAGGTATAAATCATCAATTATTAGTTTGGATGTTTCAGTATCATGAATAACTTGGATTAATTCAGGTTTAAATTCTATGATATCAGTAAATTTAACTGAAGTTTCTTCGTCATTCATAATATGATAAAGATATGATTTATATTAAATTTTTTTATCTTAATATTGTATTCTTGCCAAATGAGAACATAGTTTATACTTTAATAAGTTATAAAAAATAGAGAATGAATAAATTGATAATTATTTCTTAGCTGCTTTCTTTGCTGGCTTCTTAGCTGCTTTCTTTGCTGGCTTCTTAGCTGCTTTCTTTGCTGGCTTCTTAGCTGCTTTCTTTGCTGGCTTC